>ERZ773208.731-NODE-731-length-29905-cov-17.395745_pt1 | contig 29905 bp, 30 predicted proteins | sample MGYA00581006_ERZ773208 | MGnify/ENA primary metagenome ERZ773208 (study PRJEB29015, sample SAMEA2737793) | human gut metagenome | biome: human gut; feature: human-associated habitat; material: faeces | place: China | collected 2012 ... | reverse complement strand
TAAAGCTCGAAATTGAAGTTATCGAAGAATGGGTGGAACAGCGGGAAGAAATGAATGACGGTCTGGATGCCTTTATCGCCCTGACACAGAAATATGTGGATGTGGAGGAACTGACACAGACCATCGTGAACGAGTATATCAAGAAGATCGTTGTCTATGCCCCGGACAAGTCCAGCGGCAAGCGCAAGCAGAAAGTGAAGATTTTTTTCAGCTTTGTGGACGATGTGGATATTCCCGTTATTTCCGAGCCTATTGTCACACAAACAACCTATGAACGCAGAAAAACGGCGTGACCTTCGGGTCACACCGTTCTCTGCGACAAAATAGTTACTTGTCACTATTAAGCCTTGATTTTCCGGGGTTTTTGAACCATTTTGATATAGTCTGAGCAGTCGATTATCGCTTGCTGAACTGCGGAGCGCGACGAGCTGCTTTGAGACCGTATTTCTTTCTTTCCTTCATTCTGGGGTCGCGAGTCATGAAGCCGGCGGCCTTCAGAGAAGCGCGGTACTCGGGATTCAGGGTGACCAGCGCGCGGGAAATGCCGTGGCGGATAGCACCGGCCTGACCGGATACGCCGCCGCCGGCGACGGAGACGACAATGTCAACCTTGCCCAGCAGATCGGTGGTGACCAGAGGCTGACGGACGATCAGCTTCAGGGTGTCCAGACCGAAATACTCGTCGATGTCACGGCCGTTGACGATGATGGAACCGGTGCCGTTCTCGTAAACGCGAACACGGGCAACGGAGGACTTACGACGGCCGGTGCCGTAAAAATACTTCTTCTTGCTCTCGTACATTCTAAGTTACCTCCAAATTAGTCCAGATTCCAAACTTCGGGCTTCTGGGCAGCGTGGGGATGCTCGGCGCCCTTGTACAGGTGCAGACGGGTCAGAGCGTTCTTGCCCAGGGTGTTCTTGGGCAGCATGCCCTTGACGGCCAGCTCAACGGCGTAGTCGGAGCGGGCAGCCATCATGTCGCGGGCCTTGGTCTCCTTCAGGCCGCCGATCCAGCCGGACACACGGTAGTACTTCTTCTGCTCGGCCTTCTTGCCGGTCAGAACAGCCTTGTCGGTGTTGATGATGATGACGTTATCGCCGCAGTCAACGTTGGGGGTGAAGTCGACCTTGTGCTTGCCGCGAAGCAGGTTAGCGGCGGCGACAGCGGTACGGCCCAGAGGCTTGCCGGCAGCGTCGATCACATACCACTTGCGCTCCAGGGTCTCCTTTTTCAGCAGAGTAGTGGACATTATGATTTCCTCCAATTTGGATTAAAATATTTTGACATTCTCAGATGCCTGAAGTATAATGCCTTCAGAACGCTTGAACTTTATACCACATTAAAAATCAAATGTCAACAGCATTTTTGAGAAATTTTATGAAATACCGAATGATCTTCCAAATGCTCGAAAATAATCGCGAATGCTCTCGTTTTCTAACGTCCTATTTTAAGCGGATTTCGGAGGAAAAACAACTATGCAAAAGCTGATGGGACTGGTTCGGCGGTGCGTGGATGACTATCATATGATCGAGGCGGGCGACCGCATTGCCGTGGGCGTGTCCGGGGGAAAGGATTCTCTCGCGCTGCTCGTCCTGCTGGCGGGGCTGCGGGAATACTTTAATAAGCCCTACGAGCTGGAAGCGATCACCATTGATATGGGGCTGGGGATGGACTATTCTCAGGTCGCGGCGCTGTGCAAGGAGTGGAACGTGCCCTATACCGTGGTGAAAACGGAGATCGCGCCCATTATTTTTGACCACCGTAAGGAGAAGAATCCCTGCTCCATGTGCGCCAAAATGCGTCGGGGGGCGCTGAATCAGGCGATTCTGGACAAGGGCTTCAACAAGCTGGCGCTGGGACATCACTATGACGACGCGGTGGAGACATTCCTCATGTCCCTGCTGTTCGAGGGGCGCATCAACTGTTTCCAGCCGGTGACGAACCTTGACAGGACGGGTATTGTGCAGATTCGCCCCATGCTGTACATTCACGAAAAGACGCTGGACAATTTCGCGGCGCGGATGAACCTGCCGGTGCTGCAAAACCGCTGTCCTGTGGACAAGGTCACGAAGCGGGGAGAGGTCAAGCAGCTGATTTTCGAGCTGAGCAAGACCTATCCCGAGCTGAAAGAGCGGATTTTTGGCGCGATGCAGCGTTACCCGCTGGCGGCGTGGGAGCCGAAGGGGCGGTATAAGCGGCCGAAGGACGAAGAATAAACCGTGATGGTATAAATCGCCTCCTTGTGGGAAAACTTTTCCATAAGGAGGCGGTAAATTATGGTAAAAGGCATTTCCCGTCAGGTGATCGTGGTGCATTCTCCCGACCCGAAGCTGTTTGAACAGGCGATCTTCATTCTCAAGGACAACGCGGTGGGGGAGGGGGTCACCGACGAAGCGCTTCTGAAAGAAGCCCAAAAAGCCATCCACACCGGCGACCGGACGAAAAAGAGGCGGCACCTGTACCTTTACGGCGCGGTGTGGGCGGCTGGCGGCGCACTGCTGACCGGGCTGACATGGTTGATTACAGTGCTGTTTTAAGGTTGCGTAACTGCCCGATTTGTGATACAATCCCCAATATTGCTGCGGGCGGCGAGGTGCCGCCCGAGGGAGATTTTCCCTGCGGATGAGGTGACTGTATTGCGAATCGGAACGATCGAAGTGGAAAATCCCGTGTTCCTTGCGCCCATGGCGGGGGTCACGGACTGGGCTTTCCGCACCATATGCGCCGAGCTGGGGGCAGGCGTTACCGTGACGGAAATGGTGTCCTCCCGTGCGCTGGTGTACCGGGATCAGAAAAGCGCGAAGCTGCTCCGGAAAAATCCGGGCAGCATCTGCGGCGCGCAGATTTTCGGCAACGACCCGGACACCATGGCAGAGGGAGCGCGGCTGGCGCTGGAAATTTCCGGCTGCGACTTTCTGGACATCAACATGGGCTGCCCCATGCCCAAGGTTGCGAACAACGGCGACGGCTGCGGCCTGATGCGCACGCCGGAGCTGGCGGGGAAGATCGTGGAAGCCGTAGTCAAAGCGGTGGACGTGCCCGTCACCGTCAAATGCCGCCTTGGTTGGGACAAGGGCAGCATCAATGTGCTGGACTTTACCCGGCGCATGGAGGACAGCGGTGCGGCCATGGTGGCCGTTCACGGGCGCACCCGGAGTATGCTCTACAGCGGCACCGCCGATTGGGACGCCATCCACAAGGTCAAGGAGCAGCTGACCATCCCCGTCATTGCCAACGGGGATATTACCGGCGGCGAGGCGGCGGTGCGTTGCCTGAAACATACTGGCGCGGACGGGCTGATGATCGGCCGGAGTGTGTTCGGCGACCCATGGATTTTTCAGGAGGTCAACGCCGCCCTTGCCGGAAAAGTTTATGCCGGACGCCCCTGTCTCAAAGACCGGGTGGCGGTGGCGGTGCGGCAATTCCAGCGTGCCGAGGAAGACCACGGCGAACACATAGCCTGTCTGGAAGCCCGGAAGCACTTTGCGTGGTACTTAAAGGGCGTTCCCCACAGCGGATACTATAAAAATCAGATCTCGTCCCTGACCACCATGGAGGATATTTACCGGGTGGCGAAGGACGTAGTGCGGGATTTAACGTAACGTCCATTTATTTCCATTGATAAAAAATCGGCCGCTTCATATTCTAACCCAAGAGGTGAGAATATGAAGCGGCTTTTGGCGTCCATATTGATCCTGCCCATGCTGGTGCTGCCGGTTCAGGCGGAGAGCATCAGATGGGTGGATTTTAACGTGCCCTATGAGTCCATGAAGTACGCGCTGGATCAGGACATCGCGACCTTTGAACAGGAAAAGCACATTTCGTGGATTGACATATTGGCGCTGGCGGCCTGCCGCACCGGGGGAAAGTGCGCTCTTGCTTCGGTGAAGCAGGCAGTTGCCGATTTGAAAAAGGACAAACAGCCGGAACAGCTGCTGGGCGACCTGTACAAATATTATGACTACTACCACCGGGCGTACACGGCTGCTCTGGGCGGTCTTGTGGGCAGCTACGCCATCGAAAAGGACGGGCAGTGGGCGGCGACCTACGGCCTGAAAGCGTTCTCGCCAATCGCGGCGGGGTACGGCTACAGCCACTGCGACGATTTCGGCGTGGCCCGTTCCTTTGGATTCCGGCGGAAGCATCTGGGCAACGACCTGATGGGCGCTCTGGGAACGCCCGTCGTGGCGGTGGAAGGCGGCGTGGTAGAGGCCATGGGCTGGAACCGGTACGGCGGCTGGCGGGTGGGAATCCGCAGCTTTGACAGCCGGCGCTACTATTATTACGCCCATTTGCAGAAGGATACGCCCTTTGCCCCGGGGCTTGCCGAGGGGGACACCGTGCAGGCGGGGGATGTCATCGGCTTCATGGGCAGAACCGGCTACTCCGACCGGGAAAATGTCAACAATATCGAGACGGTGCATCTGCATTTTGGTCTGGAACTGGTATTCGACGAGAGCCAGAAGGAATGTAATTCGGAGATATGGATCAATGTCTACGACATTGTCCGGCTGCTGTCCGGTCACAGGAGCAGCATTCAGCGGACAGAAAGCGGCTGGGGCAGGGTATATCCCTATCAGGATCTGGACTGGGAAGAATATCCCAAGGTGCAGCCATGAAAAACGGGATGCAGAGAGTTCTGCATCCCGCATATTTTGACGTTATTCCATCGTCAGATGGTTTTCCTCCAGCGCCTTCTGGATGGCGACCGCGAGGATGGGGGCGAAAACGAGGGCGACCACGGCATTGAACGCAGTGGCGGGGAGTTTGGCGACGACGGTAAGCAGCGCCGCGTCGGGGGTCAGACCCTTGATGAGCAGACCGCTGTAGAAATAGCTCTTGGCCAGGTACAGCACCGCGTAGGTCAGCGCTCCGGCCAGCGTGGCGAGAAGCGCTTTGACATAGCCGAATTTCTTTCCGCCCGCCCGGATGATGAGACCCGCGACGAGGCCGTAAGCACCTTTGGTCAGGAAGGTAATCCAGCACTCGGAGATGTACAGCGGGTTCATGATATCATAAATGGCGGAGCCGAGGCCGGAGGCCAGACCGCCCAGCCATGGGCCAAGCAGAATGCCGCTGAGGGCGCACATGATGTTGCCCAGATGGAAGGACGTGGTTCCCGCGATATCCAGAGGCAGGGTGACGCGAAGCGCGGAACCGGCTACGGTCAAAGCCGCCATCAGCGCCGCGAAAACGATTTTCCGTGTGGTCAGGGTATGTTTCTTTTCCATGGTGAATTACCTCCCGAATTGGTATGGAAACAGTATAGCAAGTTCTGGCTATAAATATAGTACCAAATCTACGATATAAAATAAGGCCAGATACTCCCCATATAAAACATGGTCACGAAATACGAATGGATTTACCAAAATAAACTAAAAACCCCGAAAGCACTGTACAGAAAATGAAAAGAATGTTATAATGCCATCAGGTCAATTACGAAAGGGGAACTTTACCAATGAGACTGATTCGCGCCAAAGATTATAACGACGTGAGCCGCAAGGCCGCCAATATTATCGCTGCCCAGATTTATCTGAAGCCCGACTGCGTGCTGGGTCTGGCCACCGGCAGCAGCCCCGTGGGTACTTACAAGGAACTGATTGCCAAGTATGAAGCCGGCGATCTGGACTTCTCCCAGGTCAGAACCGTGAACCTGGACGAGTACGTGGGCCTGACCAAGGATCACGACCAGAGCTATGCTTACTTTATGCGCTCCAACCTGTTCGACCATGTGAACATCGATCAGGCCAACTGCAACATCCCCAACGGCATGAACCCCGACGCCGAAGCGGAGTGTGCCCGGTACGATGCCGTCATCGACGCCTTCGGCGGCGCTGATCTCCAGCTGCTGGGCCTCGGCCCCAACGGCCACATCGGCTTCAACGAGCCTGCGGACGCTTTTGTCAAGGGCACCAACAAGGTTGCGCTGACCGCTTCCACCATCGACGCCAACGCCCGCTTCTTTGCTTCCCGGGACGACGTTCCCACCCACGCTTACACCATGGGCATCGGCTCCATCATGAAGGCAAAGCGCATTCTGCTGGTGGTCAACGGCGAAAAGAAGGCACAGGCCGTGAAGGACTGCTTCTTTGGCCCCATCAAGCCTCAGGCGCCCGGCTCCATCCTCCAGCTGCACCCCGACTTCACGCTGGTGGCGGACGAGGCTGCCCTGTCTCTGGTGAAGGATCTGCTGTAATCGTTAAATAGTTTGTCCCGGAACGGCTTGCCGTTCCGGGACGTTTTTGCATACTTTTCCCCAAAACGGGTATCCTTTCCAAAGAAAGGAGCCACAGAATATGGACTTTTTGAATTCGGAAACCAGGAAAAATCTGGTTCGTTCCTTCGCCGGGGAATCTCAGGCGCGGACACGCTACACCGTCTACGCCGGGGTGGCGCGGAAGGAAAACTTCGAGTGGATCGCGAGAATTTTTGAAGAAACGGCGGCAAACGAAACCGTCCACGCGGAGGAATTCCTGGAAATGCTGAAACGGCTGGGCGGCTGCGCCGAAAACGTGGACCTGAGCGCCGGCTATCCCTTCCAGCTGGGGACAACGGCGGAAAATCTGGCATTCGCCGCCAACGGGGAAAAGGACGAGCATGACGACGTTTACCCCGGCTTCGCGGAAATGGCGCGGCGGGAGGGCTACAACGACGCGGCGCGTCTGTGGATGCAGATCGCTCGGATCGAGGGCGTTCACCACAACGAGTTCCAGTCTCTCGAGCAGCAGCTCACCAAAGGCGAGCTGACGGAAAAGCAGGAGCCGATCCGCTGGCGCTGCCTGAACTGCGGTTACACCTACGAGGGTATCCGCGCCTGCGACCCCTGCCCCGTCTGCGGCAAAAGCGCCGGATGGCAGGAGGGCAAGCTGGATAAAAAGGAAATGCGCACCTGAAATGTTTCCTGCCCCCTGAAAACGGGGGGTACATAGGATAATGTCAGAACTTTTGCAACTTCCTGTTTACAGATGCCGGGTTTGTGTGTTATGATATCGCGTAGTATCATAAGATAGCAGAGGTTACGCGCGATGGATTATATTGTATTGGATATGGAATGGAACCAGCCTTGGCCGGGGTCTCCTTCCTCCAAAAAGGTGCTGCCCGTGGACATCCGGGGGGAGATCATCCAGATCGGCGCCGTCCGGGTGTCGGAGGAGCAGTTCGTTCAGGATGAATTCCAGATCATGGTGAAGCCCAGGTATTACCGGCACCTGAACCGCCGGGTCAGCAAGCTTACCGGCATTAAGGAAGCCCGCCTGCGGGATGAGGGCGTGCCGTTCCCCGAGGCAATCGAAAAGTTCCGGGAATGGTGCGGCGACGACGTGGTGTTCCTCACATGGGGCTTTGACGATATCGGCATTCTGCGGGAAAATCTGCGGCTTTTCGGTCTGGATGAGCGTTTCACGGAGAAGTGGTACAACGCCCAGATGATTTTCAATGCCCAGACCGACGGCTCCACCTCCCAGAAAGCGCTGAAAACCGCCATGGAAATGTTCAGCATCGAGGCGACCCGTCCTGCCCATGACGCGCTGGGCGACGCCTATCACACGGCGTTAATCTGCGCCATGCTGGACTTGAAGAAAGGCGCGCGGGAGTATGACGCGGCGCTGAAAAGCCACGAAAACGGCTTCCACGGCGCGGAACTTCCCGGCTGCATTGCCCGGAAGGTGTTCTACGACTATGCCGATAAGCGGGAAGCGCTGGCCGCCATGTCCGGGGAGGAGAACAAGTGTCCCGTCTGCGGCGGGCGAATGCTTGGCTCCCGGTGGTTTTCCCAGCCCGGACACCGGTATATGGACTTGGCTGCCTGCCCGGAGCATGGAAAATTTCTCATTCGGGTGCGGCTTTCCCAGCAGCCGGACGGCCTGACCCGTGTCAGCCGGCTGACCTATGAGGCCACCTCCGAAGCGGCGGAAGCCTACGCCCGCCGCGCGGAAAAAGCCGACCCGGAAGAAACGCCCCGTCCCCGGCGCCGCCGCAGAAGAAGCAGCGCCGCGAAGCAGGAAAATAAGGGAGAATGAATAGTACACAGGCGCACCCGCAAGGGTGCGCCTGAATATTTTCAGAAGAACCATTTCACCGTCCATGATGCCATGAGAAAGCCGACGAAGTCCGCAAACAGCGCCGCCGGGAGGGTGTAGTGGGTCTTTTTGATGCCCGCCGCGCCAAAGTAGACGCTGATGGTGTAAAAGGTCGTCTCCGTGGAACCCAGCATCACCGCTGCCGTGCGGCCGATTTGAGAATCCACGCCGTACTGCGCCATCAGTTCTGCCCCCACCGCAAGGGCGGCGCTGCCGCTGATGGGGCGGATGAGCACGAGCATGGCCGTCTCCGGCGGAATGCCGAAAAAGGAAAAGACCGGGGCAAAGAAATCGCTCAGAAGCGCCACCGCCCCGGAAGCGCGAAGCATATGGACGGCGGTCAGCAGCAGAACCAGCGCCGGAAGAATGGTCACAAGGAGTTTCAGCCCGTCCGCGCCGCCCTGAAGGAGAAGGTCATAGGCGTTTTCCCGCTTCCCGAGAGCCAGCGCCGCCGCCAGAAACAGAAGCACCGGAACAATGTAATCCGTCATTTCCGCCAGACCTTTCCCAGTACCCACGCCGCCGTGACCCCCAGTCCGGCAGAGCACAGGCTCGTGACCCACACTGCCGGGAGAATATCAAAGGGAGTCGCGCATCCCAAGGCGCTGCGGACAGCCGCCACATTCGCCGGGATCAGCTGGATGGAGGCGGTGTTCAGCACGATCAGACGGCAAAGCTCGTCTGTGGCGGTGCCGCCACGCTTCATCCGCTGCGCCGCCTGAATGCCCATGGGCGTGGCGGCGTTGCCGAGGCCGAGAAAATTCGCACAGATGTTGGCGCTCAGACTTTCCGCGAGGGCAGCGTCCTCCTTTGTGCTGGGAAACACCCGGTGCAGCAGGGGGCGCAGAAGCCGGGAGAGCATCCGGGTGATTCCGGCGTGCTCCATCAGCCGTCCCGCCCCCGTCCACAGGCACAGGCTCCCCGCCATGGACAGGGCAAGCTGTATCCCGGCCTGTGCGCCGCTGACCGTGGCCGCCGCCAGCGCGCTGCCGTTGCCCAGAACCAGCGCACAGAGAATGCTTATCAGAACGATGCCCGTCCATATCCAGCTCATGACCATACGCATTCCTCCTTTAAGGAATCTCTGAATCAATCGTCTTCGGCTGGCGGCGAATCTTTTGCCCCATCCGTGCAGTTCTGAAAGCGGGAAATATTGCGCAGCCGTTGCCAGCGTAAGCTGGCTTACGGATGCGGCATACCCCTTGCGGGTACATACAGTATTCCTCCGCTTCCAGAACTTTCGGCTGAGCCAAAATCTTCTGCCGCCAGCTCTTGCCGATTGAATCAGGGCTTCCTTGAGGCATGGTATGCGGATAAGAAATGGAAAAGAATGGAAATGTTTCGACAAAAATTTCAGTTTGTTGTAAAAAGTATTTGACTATAGTAAATAAAATTAGTATAATGATAATGCAAATAAGCCGCTGGAAAACGAAGGAAGGGAGCTGACCGCAATGAAGTCTACGGGCATTATCCGAAAGGTAGATGAGCTTGGCAGAATCGTGCTGCCCATTGAACTGCGCCGCACACTGGACATCGCGGAACGGGACGAGTTGGAGATCTACATGGAAAGTGATCGCATCATCCTGCAAAAGTTCGAGCCGGCGTGCGTTTTCTGTGGTTCTTCCCAAGGGCTGATCTCCTACCGGCAGAAGAACATCTGTCAGGAATGCATCAGAAACATGACGGAATTTTGAAAAAGACCCCGAATGACTTCAAAAGTCATTCGGGGCCTTTTAACGCAATATCGTAAACCACATTTTTGGGAAGTCCCAGCTCTGCGGCGGTCTGCTTGACCGCATCCTTGCGGCTGAGCCCCTGAGAAATCAGCTGGGCGACACGGGCGGCGGCGTCGTCCTCTGAGGCGGATTCCTTTACCGTTTCCGGCGCGCCCGCGACGATGAGAACGAATTCCCCCTTTGGCGGCGTTTCGGTGTACTTTGTCAGGGCTTCCCCCAGTGTGGTGCGGACGACTTCTTCATGAAGCTTTGTCAGCTCCCGGCACAGACTGACGGGGCGGTCAGCGCCGAAGACTTCCGACATATCCGCCAGCGTGGACACCAGCTTGTGGGGGGCTTCGTAGAAGATCATCGTCCGGGTCTCGGTTCGCAGGGCGTCCAGATGCTCCCGGCGGCTTTTTTTCGCCGTGGAGAGGAAGCCCTCAAAGCAGAACCGGCCGGTGGACTGCCCGGAAATGCTCAGCGCCGTGATGGCGGCGCAGGGACCGGGGATGGCGCAAACGATGATTCCGGCTTCAGCGCACTGCTTGACCAAGTCCTCCCCGGGGTCGGAGATGGCGGGACTGCCCGCGTCGGAGACCAGCGCGCAGGTCTCCCCGGCGAGAATGCGGTCAACGATCCGGTCGCCCTTCGTGGCCTTGTTATGCTCGTAGTAGCTGACAAGGCTTTTTTTGATGCCCAGATGGTTGAGTAGTTTCAGCGTCACCCGCGTATCCTCGGCGGCGATGAAGTCGGCGCTTTCCAGCGTCTCCCGGCAGCGCAGGGAGATATCCCCCAGATTGCCGATGGGGGTCGGGACAAGATACAGCATTCCAGCCATGTGAAACCTCCTAGAGATGGTAAATTCGGCGGTATTGCTCGGTGGGGGCACCGCTCAAGTCGTGGAGAACGATCTCCTCCCATTTAAGACCGGGCTTTCCGCCCTTGCGCAGCTGAAGCAGGACAAGATTCACCGGGGAATCCGCCTGATGGCGCACAAGGCACAGCCGCTTGGCTTCCAGATTGACCTCCGAACCCCGGACGATCAGCTCGGCCAGCCGTTCCGGACGGTGGACGAGGAAAAAGTCGCCGCCGTATTTCAGCGCCCAAGCGGCGGCCCTGAACAGGTCGGCGGGGGAGCAGGCGTCCTCCCGGCGGGCAAGGGCGGCGGTGCGGCTGGCGGGGCCGCCGGAAAAATAGGGGGGATTGGAGACGCAGACATCAAAGCTTCCCGGAGGAAAACTGCCGGGAACTTGCCGCACATCGACGCATATACTTTCCATGCGGGTCGTCAGGCCGTTGCGGCGGATGTTGTCGATGGCGGCGAGGTGGGCACTCTGAGACAGCTCCACGCCGGTGACGCGGCAGCTTTCATTCACGGCGCACAGCAGCAGCCCCAGTGTGCCGCAGCCGGAGCCGAGATCCAGCACCCGGGCGTTTTTGGGGAGCCTGACAAAATGGGACAGCACCATGGAATCGGTGCTCAAGGGAAAAGCGCCTTCCGGCAGGTTCAGGGTAAATCCGTTGGGTAACTGCTCCATGAATGCCTCCCGTGGTGATATTTACGCTATTATACAACAAAAAATCGGCCTGCGCAAGCATTTGCGCAGGCCAATTCGGGTCTGAGAAAGATTAGCCTTCCTCGATAGCGTCGGCGGGGCACTGATCGGCGCAGGAACCGCAGGAAACGCAGATATCGGGGTTGATCTCGTACTTGCCGTCACCCTCGGAAATAGCCTCGACAGGGCACTGCTCGGCGCAGGAGCCGCAGGCGACGCAGCGGTCAGTAATCGTGTAAGCCATGGTGTTACCTCCATTTATCTAATATGTATTGCACGCCACACAACTAGCGTATCCCCATTGTAACATGGTTTTCCCAAAAAGCAATTCCTTTTTTATAAAAAATTTTTGAATAATTTCTGCCTTGGGTGGTGAGAATTTTCCGGAAAGGGAAAGGGAAAAACCACTAACTCGGGAGGGATACCGTGCATTACGATATACTGACGTCCGACCTGATCCAGCGTGCCGCCCAACTGGCGAGAAGTCTGGGACACAGCTACGTCGGCTCTGCCCATCTGCTGCTGGTGATGGCGCGGGAACCCGGGGCGGTGGGGCAGACCCTCCGGCTTCTGGGCATGGACCCGGACCTGACGGAGGCAATGGCACGGCTGCTCTACGGGCAGGGGACGCCGGAACTGCCCCTGCCTCAGGGACTGACCGGGGAGTCGCGGGAGCTTCTTCGTGGGGCGGCACGGGAGGCAAAGCATCTGGGCAGCCGGGAAATTACGCCGCAGCATCTGCTGCTGGCGATGGCAAGACGGGAAAACAGCGACGCATATGAGCTTTTGAAGCTCAACGGCATCAGCACCGACGAGCTGTTTACCCATGCGGTGGACTATCTGCACTGGGAGCAGGGCGCTCCCGTGAGAGGAAAAAAGGAGGCGGTCACAACGAAACTTCTGGAGCAGTTCAGTGAAGATCTGATTCTCAAGGCGTCAGGCATGGACCCGGTGATCGGGAGAGAACGGGAGATCGACACGGTCATCGGCATTCTGTGCCGGAAAAACAAGAATAACCCCGCGTTGGTGGGCGAGCCGGGGGTGGGAAAAACCGCCATCGCCGAGGGGCTTGCCCAGCGGATGGCGGTGGGCAACGTGCCGCCCCAGTTGAAGGACAAACGGCTGGTGAGTCTGAACATGGCGTCTCTGGTTGCCGGAACCAAGTACCGGGGCGAATTCGAGGAACGTCTGCGGGACGTGCTGGGGGAGATCCGCCGCAGCGGAGACGTGATTCTTTTCGTCGATGAAATGCACACCATCGTCGGCGCGGGCGCGGCCGAGGGCGCTATTGACGCGGCGAACATCTTCAAGCCCGCTCTGGGACGGGGCGAGCTGCAAATGCTGGGCGCGACGACCCGGGAGGAATACCGGAAATATATTGAGAAGGACGCCGCGCTGGAGCGCCGGTTCCGCCCGGTGGTGGTGGAGGAGCCGGGGGAGGAGGCAACGCTGGCGATCCTCCGGGCGCTGAAGCCGGGGCTGGAACGGCACCACCATCTGCGGATTTCCGAGGAAGCGGTGAAGGAGGCGGTGCGCCTGTCCCGGCGGTATCTGCCCGACCTGTATCTGCCGGACAAAGCCATCGATCTGCTGGACGAAGGCGCTGCCCGGGCGCGGATGGAGGAAATGCAGCTGTCCCGGGGCGGCCCTGCCAGAAAAGAGCTGGAGCAGGAGCTGAACGAAGCGGTACGGGAACGGAAATTTGAAAAGGCCGCCGAACTGCGGGACAAAATGCAGCACCTGTCGAAGCCCGCCGACGGAAAACGCGCCCGGTGCGTCACCGGGGCGGACATTGCGTGGGTGGTCTCCGCCCGGACGGGAATTCCCGTGGGGCGGCTCACCGCCGGGGAACGGGAACGGCTGCTGGGGCTGGAAGGATTGCTGTCCGCGCAGGTGATGGGGCAGAGCAAAGCTGTCAGCGCCGTGGCCGAGGCGGTGCGCAGGGGCTACTGCGGCATCCGGGACGGGTCGCGGCCCATTGCGTGCCTGCTGTTCACGGGACCCACCGGCGTGGGAAAGACGGAGCTGTGCCGGGCGCTGGCGCAGGAGGTCTACGGCAGCCGGGACGCCATGATCCGGCTGGACATGACGGAATATATGGAAAAGCAGTCGGTCTCCCGCCTGATCGGCGCGCCTCCCGGATACGTGGGTTACGAGGAGGGCGGCAAGCTGACGGAGGCGGTGCGCCGCCGTCCCTATTGTCTGGTGCTGATGGATGAGCTGGAAAAAGCCCATCCGGACGTGCTGGGCATCCTGCTGCAAATCATGGAGGAAGGAACGCTGACGGATTCCACGGGGCGGCACGTCAGTTTCAAGAACGCCATTGTGGTCATGACCTCCAACGTAGGCGGTCAGATTCGGGGTGACGGACTGGGCTTCTGCGCCGGGGGACGAAGCGCGGAGATCGGCGAAGCGTTACAGCAGGCGTTTTCCCCGGAATTTCTGGGACGAATCGACCAGACGGTGTGCTTCGAGCCGCTGGGGACCGGTGCTCTGGAAGCCATCACATGGAAATATCTGCGGCAGCTTCAGGAGCGGACGGCGACGCTGGGGACCCAGCTTCTGCTGCCCCCGGAACTGGCGACGGAGCTGTTGAAAAAGCGCCCCGGAAAGGACGGTGCCCGACAGATCCGCCGCCTTGTGCAGACCGAGGTGGAGGGGCCACTGGCGAGCTACCTGCTGCGCTGCGGGAAGAAACCCGCACGGGTCAAGCCGAAACTGGAGGACGGTAAGCTGGTTTTTTGACGCTCTGGGGCGCGGTGAAGGCGTGGTTATCTGAAATGAAGCTAAGAAAACGCCTGTTTTATTAGAACAAATATGCGAATATTCCCCGATTTCTGGAGGAAATCGAAAAATCCCTGAGAAAAAGATTGATTTTTTCCCTTGCGGGTAGTATACTGTCTCTACATGGAGTAAAAGAGCAGTAAAGTGGAGTGAAATGGAGGTGAGCGCCGTGATCGGGAAATATCCTGCGAAGCTGGACGAAAAGAGCCGCCTGTTCGTGCCGTCCAAGCTGAGGACGGAGCTGGGGGACACCTTTTTTGTCACCCTCGGCGTCAACTGCGGTCATCGCTGTCTCACCGTCTACACTGCCGAGGAATGGAAGCGCCTTTCGGATAACTACAATGCCATGAGCATTTCCCAGCGCTCCGGCGCAACCAGCCTGATTTTTATGAACGCCGCCGAATGCAGCCCGGATAAGCAGTACCGTTTCAGCCTGACGCAGTTTCTTCTCAGCTACGCCGGAATTGACCGGGAGGTCATGATCGTTGGCCGGGCAGGACAGGCGGAGATATGGGACGCGAAGGAATTTGCGGACTTTGAGCAGGAGAACCTGACCCCGGAGAAGCTGCTGGCGTCCCTGGAGGCGATCGGCCTATGAGTGAATTTCATCATGTTTCCGTGCTGTTAGAGGAATGCATCGAGGGGCTTGCCATCAAGCCCGACGGCATTTATGTGGACGGAACGTTAGGCGGCGCGGGACATTCCAGCCGCATTGCCGCGAAGCTCACAACCGGGCGGCTCATCGGCATCGACCGGGACAACGTGGCGCTGGAAGCGGCGGCGGAACGGTTGAAGCCCTATGAAGACCGGGTCACGCTGGTTCACGCCAATTTCTGCGACATGGATGAGGCGCTCGAGAAACTGGGCATCGATAAGGTGGACGGCATCCTGCTGGACTTGGGCGTTTCCTCCCCCCAGCTGGACGACGGGCAGCGGGGCTTTTCCTATATGACGGACGCGCCGCTGGATATGCGCATGAACGGCGAGGACGTCCGGGACGCCCGTCAGATCGTGAACACATGGTCTTACGAGGAACTCAAGCGTATTTTGTATGATTACGGCGAGGAGCGTTTTGCGCCCCGGATCGCCGCGGCCATTTGCCGCCGCAGGGAGCAGGCGCCCATCGAGACGACCCTGGAGCTGGTGGACGTGATCAAAGGTGCCATGCCCGCTTCCGCTCTGCGGGAGAAGCAGCACCCGGCCAAGCGCAGCTTTCAGGCCATCCGCATCGCCGTCAACGACGAGCTGGGGGCGGTGGAAACGGTGATGAAAAAAGCCGTTCCGCTGCTGAATCCCGGCGGACGGCTGGCGGTGATCACCTTCCATTCTCTGGAGGACCGCATTGTGAAAAACGCCATGGCGGAGGCGGCGAAGGGCTGCACGTGCCCGCCCAGTTTCCCGGTCTGCGTCTGCGGCAAGAAGCCTCAGGTGCGGATCGTGACCCGCAAGCCCATCGTTTCCGGGGAAGAAGAACTGGAACGGAATCCCAGAGCGCGCAGCGCGAAGCTGCGGATTTGTGAGAAGTTATAATCGGCAGAAATTTCCGGAAAGGGGATAGAATGATGACGGAAAAGCCCAAAATTCAGTACATTGGTCAGTTCTATGTCCCCGGCAGCGAGGCGCAGGTGCTTGCGCCGAAGAAAAAGAAGAAAAAGGCCAAAACAAAGCTCCCGATCGCAAAGCAGGAGCAGGTAAAGGCAATCTATATCGACCCCGTGGCGCTGATTGGCATCACGGTGGCAGTGGTGATGCTGGCAGTCATGGTGGTGGGAGCATTGCAGCTGCGCAGCGACTGGGCGCAGTATGAGCAGATGTCCAACTACGTCTCCCGGCTGAACCAAAACAACGCCGAGCTGGAACGCACCTATCGGGATGGCTACGATCTGGAGGACATCCGGGACAAGGCGCTGGCGCTTGGCATGGTGCCGGTGGAGGAAGTGCAGAGCAGAACCATCACCGTCACACTCTCCCAGCCGAAGCCGGAACGGACGCTCTGGGACGACATCGTCTGGTTTTTCAGCGGCCTGTTCGGGGACGCGGAAGCTTCTTTCGGCTGAGCGGAAAAAGCGGTTCCCCTGCATAAAGTCCGCCCTTCCTCATAAAGTAAGATAGCAGCTGCACTGGGCGGCGAGGGATTCCCTTGCTGCCCAAAGTTGTATCTTGACGGAAAGGCCGGTGGCTTATGGGGAGGAAGAAGCGGGAATTTAACCGTCTGCGGCTGGACAGCGGCCAGCACAGGCGCATCATGCTGGTATCCGCGCTGCTGGGGGCGCTGGCCTTCCTGCCGGTGGGGCTGCGGCTGTACAACCTGATGGTTACGAACTACGATTATTATTCCTCCCTCGCTCTGCGCAACCAGACCCGCACGACGACGGTGACCGCCGACCGGGGGGACATCTTCGACCGGAATATGAATATTCTGGCGACCTCCGTCAGCGTGGAAAATGTGTATCTCGACCCCCACGAGCTGAAGCAGTCCAGGGCGGACATTCCCGAAATTGCCCGGACGCTGGGAGAAATTCTGGGGAAAGACCCCGCCTGGATCGAGGAACAGGCGGCGGACATCAAACGGCGCTACAAGCAGGTCGGCACCCGCATTGACGAGGAGACCGCCGGGAAAATCCGGGATTACATCAATGAAAAGGGCATTTCCGGCATTCATCTGGAACCCACGTCCCAGCGGGTCTACCCCTATGAAACGCTGGCGGCGCAGGTCGTCGGCTTCACCAACGCATCCAACGAGGGCTGTGAAGGGGTGGAGGCCGCCTACAACAGCTTCCTCGCGGGCAGCACGGGCAGAGTCATCACCACAAAGGGCAATAACGAAATGGATATGCCCTTTTCCTATGAAAACTACGTTTCCTCCCGGCAGGGGGACAGCGTGATCTTAACGCTGGACGCCACGGTGCAGGCGTGCCTTGAAAAGCAGCTTTCCGCCGCCATCGCCCGCTATGATGTCCAGAACGGCGCCTTCGGGCTGGTGATGAACTGCAAGACGGGAGAAATCCTCGCCATGGCCACGCTGGGCAGCTATGACCCCAACAACTATCTGGAAATCGCCGACGAGGGAACGGCGGCGCAGCTGGAAGAAATGAAACGGGTCTACCTCGCCGAGCCGGAGGGGAGCGAAGCCTACGAGGCTGGGAAGACGGCCTATGGGGAAGCCCTCTCCGCCGCCCGATTGAAGCAGTGGCGCAACCGGGTGATCTCCGATGGCTATGAGCCGGGGTCAACCTTCAAGGTGCTGACCATGTCGGCGGCGCTGGACTGCGGCGCCATCGACCTGAATACTCCCTTCCACTGCTCCGGTTCTGAGCAGATTCCGGGACGTGCCCAGCGGCTCCACTGCTGGCGCTCCACGGGACACGGGGCGGAAAAAACGCCTCAGGCGCTGCAAAATTCCTGCAACATCGCCTTCGCCCACATCGCCCTGAAGCTGGGCGGGGAGCGGTTTTATGAATACGTCAAAAACTTTGGGGTGCTGGAAAAAACCGGCATCGACCTCGCGGGAGAGAGCAAGGGCGTCTTTTTCGACAAAGCACTGGTCACGGACACGGACAAATGGGGGACGGCGTCCCTGACCTCCGGTTCTTTCGGCCAGACTTTTAAGATCACCCCCCTGCAGCTGGTGCGGGCGATTTCGTCCGTGGTCAACGGCGGGCAGCTGATGGAGCCGTACATCGTCTCGGAGATTCTGGACGCCGACGGCAGCACGGTGATGAAGGCGGAGCCGACGGTGGTGCGCAGAACCATTTCGGGGGAGACCTCCGACACCATGCGCACCCTCATTGAGTCCGTCGTTACGGAGGGAACGGCAAAAAATGCCAAAGTTGCCGGGTTTTCCATCGGCGGAAAGACCGGAACCAGTGAAAAAATTGACGTTTTTGACGAGAATGGCCAGCGCGTGCAGGATAAAATCGTATCTTTTGTGGGGATTGCGCCTATGGACGATCCGGAGTATATTATACTTGCCGCATTGGATACACCGTCCCGGACAACGGGAATTTACATTTCCGGCGGCGTCATGGCGGCGCCTACTGTGGGCGCGGTGATGGCGGACGTGCTGCCATACTTAGGCGTGAAGCAGTCCTTTTCCGAGGACGATATCGCGGGAAAGCAGATCGTCATGGAAGACCTGACCGGCATGACGGCGAAGGATGCCCAGACGCTTCTGAAAAAAGAAGGGCTGACGGCGGCAATTTCCGGCAGCGGCGAAACGGTGACGGGGCAGATCCCGTCTCCCGGACAGACCGTTCCCGGGGGAAGCCAGGTGCTTCTGTTTCTGGGGCAGACCCCGGAGCCGGAAACGGTGAAGGTCCCCGATTTTTACGGCATGAACCGTCAGCAGGCCAGCGACGCCGCGGGCGCGCTGGGGCTGTACATTCTGGTGACGGGGAACGATGAAATTTCCACCGGCGTGACCGTGACGGCGCAGAACGTGGCCAAGGATACCGAGGTTCCCGCGGGAACGACGATCACGCTGGTATTTGCGGATACCGCGGCCAGAGACTGACAACGGAGGATAAATATGAAGCTGAAGGAACTTTTGACGGGCATTTCCGTTCTGGAATGCACCGCGGACCCGGAGCTTGAAATCAAAGAGATTTTCTACGATTCCCGGAAGGTAACCCCGGGCAGCCTGTTTGTGGCCGTGTCCGGCTTCGCCGCCGACGGAAATAAATTTATTCCCATGGCTGCGGAAAAAGGTGCGGCGGCGATGGTCACGGCGAAGAAGCCGGAGACGGATATTCCCTATGTTCTGGTGAAATCCGACCGGCTGGCGCTGGCGCTGCTGGGGCGCAACTTCTTTGGCCGTCCGGCGGAGCATATGACCATGATCGGCATCACCGGCACCAACGGAAAAACGTCCTCCACGCTTCTTCTAAAGCAGGTTCTGGAAACCTGTCTGGGGGCGAAGGTGGGGCTGATCGGCACCATGGCCAATATGATCGGGCAGGAGACCATTCCCACCGAGCGAACCACTCCGGAGAGCTTTGAATTGCAGGCGCTGTTCGCAAAAATGCGGGACGCGGGCTGCACCCATGTGGTGATGGAGGTTTCCAGCCATGCCATTTCCTTGGAGCGCATCGGCGGTATTCATTTTGACGTCGCCGCCTTTACCAACCTGACGGAAGACCATCTGGACTTCCACAAGACCATGGACGCTTACTGCGAAGCCAAGGCTGAGCTGTTCCGCCGCTGCCGTCTGGCGGTCGTCAATGCGGACGACAGCTATTCGGACAGGATTCTCGCGGCGGCTGCCTGCCCGGTGCTGACCACCGGCGTACACCGTCCCGCCGATCTGCGGGGCGAGGACTTGGAGCTTCTGGCGCAGGGCATTCGCTTTACGGCCGTATCTGGCGAGGAACGGGCGGCGGTGTCTCTGCCCATCCCCGGAAAGTTCACTGTCTACAACGCACTGACGGTTATGGGTATCGCAAAGCAGCTGGGCATTTCCCTGACGGACTGCGCCGCCGCACTGAAAACGGCCTCCGGCGTCAAGGGCAGGGTGGAGGTAGTCCCCACTCCCGGAAAGCCCTACAGCATCCTCATTGACTATGCCCACACCCCCGACGGACTGGAAAACGTGCTTTCCTCCGTGAAGGATTTCTGCAAAGGCCGGGTCATCGCGGTATTTGGCTGCGGCGGCGACCGGGACCCCATGAAGCGGCCCATTATGGGACATATCGGCGTGAAGCTGTCGGATTTTGCCGTCATCACCTCGGATAACCCCCGCACGGAAGACCCCATGGCCATCATCGAGGACATCCTGACAGGGGTAAAACAGGAAGACGGGGAATATATTGTTATCGAAGACCGGCGCGCGGCCATCAGATATGCTATGGACATTGGGAAAAAAGATGATATAATTATTCTGGCAGGAAAGGGTCATGAGACCTATCAGGACATCGGCGGCGTAAAGCGCCACTTGGATGAACGGGAAGAGGTTGCCGCCCACCTGCGGGAAAAAGAGGAAACGGCATGGGAAAATTAACGCTCAGACAGGCCGCCGAGTGGTGCGGCGGTGCGGTGGAAGAAAAATACGCGGACGTCGAATTTTTAGGCGCGGCCAATGACACCCGGGTCATGCAGCCGGGGCAGCTGTTTATCGCGCTTCAGGGCGCGCGGGACGGCCACGACTTCATCAAAAAGGCTATGGACAGAGGCGCTGCGGCGGCTCTGTGCAGCCGCAAGGTGGGGGACTACCCCGCGATCTATGTGGACGACCCCCGCATTGCTTTGGGGAGAATCGCCCGGGAAGAACTGAAACGCATCGGCGCAAAGGTGGTGGCGGTCACCGGCTCCGTGGGCAAGAGCACCACGAAGGAAATGGTCGCTGCCGTGCTGGAACAGGCTTTCGTCACCAGTAAGACCCCGGCCAACCACAATAACGACATCGGAATGCCCATGGCGGTGCTTGCCATGCCGGAGAATACCGAGGTCGCGGTGCTGGAAATGGGCATGAACCATTTCGGCGAAATTGCCTACCTGTCCCAGATCGCAAGACCGGACGTGGCCGTTATCATCAACATCGGCACCGCCCACATTGAATTTCTGGGTACGCAGGAGGGGATACGGCAGGCGAAAATGGAGATCGTGGAGGGCATGACCCCTCACGGGATGCTCCTGCTGAACGGCGACGATTTTCTCCTGCGCAATCTGGACAAGGAGCCGCAGCAGCGGGTTACATACTTCGGTTCCTCCGAAGGCTGTGCCGTCCGGGCGTTTGACGTCAATCAGGACGGCGACTATCTGCACTTCCGGGTGGAGGCCGGGCGGCTGTCCTTCCCGGTGAAGATGCTGCTGGAAGGCGAGCACTACGTCAACGACGCGCTGGCGGCGGTGACGGTCGGCCTGAAGCTGGGGGTGCTGCCCGAAAAGATTCAGGCGGGGCTTTCCCAGTTCCGGAACATTTCCGGCCGTCAGGAGATCATCCAGGCCGGCGGCATGACCATCATCAAGGACTGCTACAACGCAGGCCCCGAATCCATGGCGGCGGCGCTGGCCGTCCTTGGAAAGAAGCAGGGGCGGCGGATCGCGGTGCTGGGTGACATGCTGGAACTGGGGGACTGCACGCAAGCGGAGCACTACCGGGTGGGCAGGATCGCCGCGGAGAAAGCGGATTTTGTCTTTGCCTACGGCCCCAATTCCGGGCGCATTATCAGCGGAACCATCACCGGCGGTATGCCGGAGACCCGGGGAAGAGCCTTTACGAACCGGGAGGAGCTGGTCGCGGCGCTGAAACGCACGGCAAAGCCCGGCGACGTGCTGCTGTTCAAGGCCAGCCACGGTATCCATCTGGAACAGGTTATCGATGCGTTCTTAGGCGAAGAGAAGTAACGGAGGAAGAAGTCATGACAAGAATCTTGATTACGGCGGCGGCGGGCTGCATCCTGACCGGCGGCATTGGGTATCTGCTGCTGCCGGTGCTGCGGGCGCTGAAAGCCGGACAGTCCATTCGGGAGATCGGCCCCACATGGCACAACAGCAAGGCCGGCACCCCCATGATGGGCGGACTGATGTTCATTTTCGGGACAATTCTCTGCCTGGTGGGCAATTTCCCCGCCATGAGCGATGATTCCCCGTTTTATGTGCTGGCGCTTGCCCTGTGCTTCGGCCTCATCGGGTTTCTGGACGATTTTACCAAGGTCAAATTCCACCGGAATCTGGGCCTGACGACGCTCCAGAAGGCCATGCTGCAAATGGCGGTATCGGCGCTGTTCCTGTACGCCATGTACCGTTCCGGCTTTATGGATACCCATCTGTACATTCCCTTCATGAATGTGAGCTTCCAGCTGCACCCCATCGTCTATATTTTCTTTGCCATGTTCGTCATGGTGGGGACGGACAACGCGGTGAACCTCACCGACGGTGTGGACGGCCTGTGCGCCAGCATCACCCTGCCTGTGATGATATTCTTTACCGCTGCGGCCGCCGCCATGGGCAAATACGATCTGGCACTGCTGCCCGCGGCTCTGTCGGGCGGACTGGTCGCATACCTCTTTTATAACTGGCATCCGGCCAAGGTCTTCATGGGAGACACCGGCTCGCTGTTCTTAGGCGGCGTGGTGTGCGCCATGGCCTTCGCGCTGGAGATGCCCCTGATTCTGATTCTGATTGGCTTCGTGTATGTCTGTGAAGCCATGTCCGATATTTTGCAGGTCTCCTATTTCAAGGCGACCCACGGCAAGCGCCTGTTCAAGATGGCGCCCATCCACCACCATTTTGAAATGTGCGGCTGGAAGGAAGAAAAAATCGTGCTGGTATTCGCCGGTGTGACGGCAGCCATGTGCGTGCTGGCCTGGTTCGGCATCGCCGGTCTCATCGGTTAATTATCCACTCCTGAAAGGAAGTATCTTATGGCGTCGGAGCGTGACCTCCATGCCAAAGAGAAACGCCGCCCGGGACTTTCCCGGACGGGGGAAAGCGTCGATTACCCCTTTTTGCTGCTGGTGCTTCTGCTGCTGACGGTGGGACTGGCTATGCTGTATTCGGCAAGCTACGCCCAGAGCGAATACGACACCAGCTACGAAATTTCCACAAAATATCTCCAGAAACAGGCGGTTTGCGCCGCGATCGGTCTTGCCGCCATGTTCTTTTTCAGCCGGATACCCACGGGCGTCTGGTACCGGTTCGCATGGCCGCTGTACGGCGTGAGTATCGCGCTGCTGCTGAGCGTCCTCGTCATCGGCGAGGAGGTCAACGGCGCGCGGCGCTGGATCAATCTGGCGGGCATTCAGTTTCAGCCCTCCGAGATCGCGAAATTCACTATGATCCTGCTGTTTGCCCGGCTGACCCGGCTGTACGGGCAGGACGCGAAAACCTTCCGCCACGGCGTTCTGGGCTTCGGTCTGGCGCTGATGGGGATTCTGGTTCCGCTGGCACTGGAAAAGCACCTGTCGGCCATTATGCTCATGGGCATGGTGGCGGTGGTGATGATGTTCGTGGCGGGCACCCGAACCAGATGGCTGCTGGCCGGGGCGGGGGCTGCCGCCGTGTTCGTGGTCGTCTACATCAGCTTTATGGGCTACGCCGGCGACCGGGTCACCGCGTGGCTCCACCCGGAGCTTGACCCGGGAGACACCGGATACCAGATCTTGCAGTCGCTGTACGCCATCGGCTCCGGCGGGCTGTTCGGGCTGGGCTACGGCAAGTCCCGGCAGAAATATCTGTACCTGCCTTTTCAATATAATGACTATATCTTTGCGGTGATCTGCGAGGAGCTGGGACTGGTGGGGGCAATGGCAATCGTTGCGCTGTTTGCCGTCACCATCCTGCGGGGCTACTGGATCGCGCTGAACGCCCGTGACCGGTTTTCCACCGTTCTTGCGGCGGGGCTGGTGACGCTGATTGCGGTACAGACCATTCTGAACCTGTGCGTGGTCACCAATCTGCTCCCCTCCACCGGCATTGCGCTGCCGTTTTTTTCCTATGGCGGCACGGCGCTGGCGGTGAATCTGGGGGAAATGGGCATTGTTCTGGGCATTTCCAGAGGGCGAAACCGGAGAAAAATACAGGAGGCATGACCTATGAATCTGATTTTTACCTGCGGCGGCACGGCGGGACACATCAACCCGGCCATCGCGGTTGCCAATATGATGCGGGAACGCCACCCGGACTGCAATATCCTCTTTATCGGCGCAAAGGGGCACATGGAGGAAAAACTGGTGCCGCAGGCGGGGTATGACCTCAAATGCCTGGAAGGCTCCGGCCTCAGCCGGGGAAAGAACCTTGCCGCAGTGAAAAAGAACCTCCACGCGGTAAAATGCGTGCGGGAGGGTGTGAAGGCGTGCAAGAAGATTTTCCGGGAATTCAAGCCCGACGTGGTCATCGGCACCGGCGGCTATGCCAGCTTCCCGGCGCTGTACGCCGCCCAGTCCATGGGTATTCCCACCTGCGTCCACGAGAGCAACGCCGTCCCCGGCGTCACCACCCGTCTGGCGGCGAACAAGGCCAGCCGGGTGCTGGTGGCCTTTGAGGAAAGCGTCCGCCACTACAAGCACCCGGAAAAGGTGGAGGTCGTGGGGATGCCCGTGCGCAGAGAGTTCATTTTCGACACCAAAGAGGGCGCGCGGAAGGAGCTGGGCTTAAGCGGCTTCGTGGTCGTCTCCGCCTTCGGCAGTCAGGGTGCGAAGGTCATGAACGAGACCATCGCGGACATGATACCTCTGGAGCAGGCCGACGGCTTCCCCTTCCACCACATCCACGCCACCGGCAGCTTCGGCAAGGAGTGGATGCCCAAGCGGGTCATGGATAACGGCGTGGACTGGAAGAACTGTCCGGCACTGGATATCCGGGAGTATATTTACGACATGCCCACTGTCATGGCGGCGGCGGATATCGTCATCGGCCGGGCGGGCAGCGCCACCTGCAATGAGATCGGCGCTTCCGGCACGCCCTGCATTCTGATTCCCTCGCCCAATGTGACGAACAACCATCAGGAAAAGAACGCCCGTGTGCTGGAGGCGGCGGGCGGCGCGGTGGTGGTGCTGGAAAAGGACTGCACGCCCGGGAAGCTGTATGAGCTGATCCGGTCGCTGCTGGCGGACGAAGACCGCCGCAGGGAGATGTCCCGGAAGCTGCACACGATGGTTCGGTTGGATTCCGCGGAACGGATATGTGATATTGTGGAGCAGCTGAACCAAAGCGAAAAATAACCCGCCTTACCCCAGGAGGAACACTATGGATACAACACAGGATAGCCGGGAAAACGGCGGAAAGCGCCGCCCGCAGACAGGCGGGCAGAATCGCGCTTCCCAGCGCCCCGGACAAAGCGCCCCGGAGCAGCGCCCCCGCCGCGCAGCGGAACAAAGCGCTCAGGAACGCCCGCGTCGCGCACCAGAGCAGGGGACTCAGGAGCGCCCGCGTCGCGCACCGGAGCAGGGGACTCAGGAACGCCCGCGCCGCGCACCAGAGCAGAACGCCCCGGAACAGCGCCGCCGCGCAGCGGAACAGAGCACTCAGGAGCGGCTCCGTCGCGCACCAGAGCAAAGCGCACAGGAACGCCCCCGCCGCCCGGTAGAGCAAGGCACGCAGGAGCGTTCTCGCCGTGCAGCAGAACAAACCGCCCCAGAACAGCGCCGCCGTGCGCCAGAGCAAAATGCCCAAGAGCGCCCCCGCCGCCCGGCGGAACGGGACGCTCAGAGACGCCCCGCCCGGCAGGAAGAGCCTGACCGTCCGGCCAAAAGGGAAGCGCAGCCCCGTCAAAGAGCCGGAGAAGAAGCCGCAGCACATCAGCGTGCAAAGCACCCCGCCGATTCCCGGAGGGGCGCACCCCGCCGCAAGCCCGTGGACGATGATGTCCCCAACAGGAAGCGCGCCTACGGAAACAGCAAGCCAAAAAAGAAATCGGCGCTGACCATGCTTGCCGAGACGCTCATGAGCGCAAAGAACCGCCCGAAGAAGCGCACCTCCCGGCGAACCGAAAGCAGCCGCCCGAAAACGCCTACACCCGCCGTGATCTATACCCAGCCCCTGCCCTTCAACCGCGACCGGCTGATCGTCCAGCTGATAACGGCGACAGCGGTGGTTCTGGCCATCGTCATGGGACTGTCGGTGTTCTTCAAGGTGGAGACCATCACGGTCACCGGCGCGGATACCTACAGTGCGTGGGCAGTGCGGGAAGCCTCGGGCATTTCCGAGGGAGACAAGCTCCTGACCTTCAGCAAAATCCGCGCCGCCAGCCAGATTATGGCAAATTTGCCCTATGTCAAGGGCGTGCGGATTGGTATAAAATTGCCGGATACGGTCAATATTATGATCGAAGAAGAGAGCGTGGTCTATGCCATCAAGTCCAGCGACGGACAGTGGTGGATGATGGACTCCGACGGCAGGGTCGTGGAGCAGGCGAATAATGCCAAGGCGGCCACGGCCACGCAGGTTCTGGGCGTCACGCTGGAAGCCCCCACGGTCAACGAAAAGGGCGTCGCCACGGAGATGACCCCCAGCGAGACCAATGAGCTGGGAGAGCTGATCCCGGTGACGACCACCGGCGCCCAGCGCCTGACTGCCGCGCTGCAGATCCTCAAGGCGCTGGAAAACAACGACATCGTGGGCGAAGCCGCCAGCGTGGACGTGACCAGCACCGAGGATATTATCCTCTGGTACGGCACCCGGTATCAGGTCAATCTGGGCGACACATCCCGCCTCGATTACAAGGTTGACTGCATGAACGACGCCATTTTGCAGATGAGCGACTACCAGAGCGGCGTTCTGGACATCAGCTTCACCATCTGGCCGAATCAGGTGGGCTATACGCCTTTCGCATGATGTTATTATTTTGTAAATAATTTGCCGAAATGCCAGATTTTCTATTGACCAAATCGGGTTTTCGGGATAGAATGGGAAAGTACAGATGCAAAATTCAGGCAGCAGCGGCTCCGCCGTGTCTGCGAAAGATACATAGGAGGAAGAGATTATGTCCGAAACTATACAGGATCGCGTTGTGAAAATCAAGGTGATCGGTGTCGGCGGCGCCGGCAACAATGTTATCAACCGCATGATCGATGCCGGTGTGGGCGGCGTGGACTTCGTCGTGGTCAACACCGATAAGCAGGATCTGAATAAATCCGTCTGCAAGAACAAGATCCAGATCGGCGAGAAGCTGACCGGCGGCATGGGCGCAGGCTCCAAGCCCGAGATCGGCAAGAAGTCCGCCGAGGAGTCCCGGGCTGCCATTTCCAAGGCACTGGAAGGCACGGACATGGTCTTTATCACCGCCGGTATGGGCGGCGGCACCGGCACCGGCGCGGCTCCCATCGTGGCCGATCTGGCTCACGAGGCCGGTATCCTCACGGTCGGCGTTGTCACCAAACCCTTCAAGTTCGAGGGCGCGAACCGGATGCGTCAGGCTGAGCAGGGCATCACCGATCTCAGCGGCAAGGTCGATTCTCTGATCATCATTCCCAACGATCGTCTGAAATACGTCACCGACCAGAAGATCACCTTCGCCAACGCCTTCGGCATCGCCGACGATGTGCTGAAGCAGGCTGTGACCTCCATTTCCGAGCTGGTGGGCTTCTGCAAGAACGTCATCATCAATCTGGACTTTGCCGACGTGTCCGCCGTCATGAAGAACGCCGGACGCGCCCACATGGGCGTCGGCACCGCTTCCGGCAGGGAGAAGGCCGAGCAGGCCGCCACGGCCGCCGTTTCCAGCCCGTTGCTGGAGACCTCCATCAACGGCGCTACCGGCGTACTGGTGAACGTCACCGGCTCCAACGAGATGACTTTGGACGACGTGGAGACCGCCGCCGGGATCGTGCAGGAAGCTGCCAACCCCGACGCCAACATCATCTTCGGCGCTACCATTTCCGACGAATTTCAGGATGAAATGCGCGTGACCGTAATCGCCACCGGCTTCGAGATGAAGCCCGAGAGCTTCGCCCCCAGCGCCGGCGCGGACAAGACCGCCCGCCCCAGCAAGCCCAGCTTTGTCCCCGACGACATTGATACCCCCGTGGCCGCTTCCAAGCAGCCCACCAAGCCGGCGGACATGAGCGACATCGACGAGATTTTCAGCATTTTCAAGCGCTGATAAAATTGGGATAATGTACCGCATCCCGTCCCTTTCGGGACGGGATGTTTGCTGTAGCGGGGAGGAAAGCTATGGGTGCCTATGAAGCGCTGGCGGCCAGCTACGACCGCCTGACCAATGACGTGAATTACGGGGCGATTGTGGCCTTTTATGAGGAAATTCTGAAAAAAGAGGGGTTAAAGCCCCGGACGGCGGTCGATCTTGCCTGCGGCACCGGCTCGGTGTCGGCGATTCTGGCCGGGAAGGGGCTTTCCGTCATCGGTGTGGACATGTCCGAGGAAATGCTCACCGCCGCCCAGCAGAAATGCGCAGACCTCCAAAACCCGCCCCGGTTTGTCCGTCAGAGTCTGCAAAGGCTGTGCCTTCCCAGAGGCGTCGACCTCGCCGTCTGCGCGCTGGACAGCCTCGACTATATCACGAATCCGGAGGACTGCAAAGAGGCCATCCGGCGGGTCTGGAAGGCACTGAACCCCGGCGGAATTTTCATTTTCGACGTGAACACCCCGGAAAAACTCCGCGCCATGGACGGGCAGGTGTTTCTGGACGAGGACGACGACGTTTACTGCATCTGGCGGGGCGAATTTGACGAAGAAAGCAATATCTGCTCCTACGGCATGGATTTGTTCCAGCGCCGGGGGAAAACGTGGGTTCGTTCTTTTGAAGAACACAGGGAGTATGCCTACTCCCAGGAGCAGCTGACGGCCTACCTGAAAGCGGCGGGCTTTACCCACATCGCGGTCTACGCCGATCGCCGTTTTGAAGCGCCGGGGGCAGGGGAGCAGAGGGTATATTTTAAGGCAAGAAAGGGAAAAATAAAATGAAGGATTACTTAGTCCGGGGCATGAGCATGGACGGCTTTGTGAAGGCCGTGGCCATCCGCTCCACGGAGCTTGTGCGCCGGGGTGCACAGATTCAGAAAACGACTCCCAACGCCACTGCGGCCTTTGGACGCTGCCTGACGGCGGCTTCCATGATGGGCAACATGCAGAAGGTGGAGGACGGCTCCATGACGTTACAGGTGCGGGGCGGCGGCCCCATCGGCACCATCACCGTGGTGTCCGATTCCGTGGGCAACGTCCGTGGCTGCGTCACCGAGCCACGGGTGCCGCTGGTGGAAAAATATCCGGGAAAGCTGGACGTGGGCGCGACCGTCGGCACTGACGGCACGCTGACGGTCATCCGCGATCTGCAAATGAAGGAGCCGTATATCGGCTCGACCCAGCTGGTCTCCGGCGAGATCGGGGACGACGTGACCGCCTATTTCGCCCAAAGCGAGCAGACGCCCACGGCCTGCGCCCTTGGCGTGCTGGTTGACCGCGACCAGAGCGTAAAGGTGGCAGGTGGTTATCTGCTGCAGCTGCTGCCCGGCGCACCGGACGAAGTGATCGACACGCTGGAAAAGGGCATTTCCCGGGCTGGGGCGGTGACGCCCATGCTGGAAGCGGGCATGACCCCGGAGGACATTCTGGGGCAGGTCTGCGGAAGTCTCGGCGTGGCGTTTCTGGAAACCACCGAGGTGACGTACAAGTGCTACTGCACCCGTGAGCGGGTGGAGCGCGCCCTGATAAGCCTTGGCAGGAAGGAATTGGAGGAGATCCGGCAGGAGGGCAAGACCTTCCCGGTGGAGTGCCAGTTCTGCGACGCGGTTTACAGCTTCACGCCGGAGGATATTGGAAAACTGTTGGAAAAAATTTGATATTCGGCGGAAAAATGGTGGGAAACGGTGATTGCCCCTAAGCAAAATTCCATAGAAAAAAACGGAAAAAATGCTTGACAAAAAAGGGGTTTCTGTGTATAATAAACCACGTCGCTGAGGTGAAGAACCGACGGCGGCGCTGTTTGGGAGCATAGCTCAGCTGGGAGAGCACATGCCTTACAAGCATGGGGTCACAGGTTCGAGCCCTGTTGTTCCCACCATTTATCTGGCCCGGTGGTGCAGTCGGTTAGCACGCCAGCCTGTCACGCTGGAGGTCGACGGTTCGAGTCCGTTCCGGGTCGCCAAATAAAAAGCATCTATGGTGCAGTTGAGCAGAGAATTCTGCTCAATATGCCTCTGTAGCTCAGTAGGTAGAGCAGAGGACTGAAAATCCTCGTGTCGTTGGTTCGATTCCGACCGGAGGCACCATTCTACTGGCCCCGGAATCGAAGCAATTCGATTCCGACGGTCGGCACCAGATGCGGGCGTAGCTCATCCGGTAGAGCGCCACCTTGCCAAGGTGGAGGTAGCGAGT
>ERZ773208.683-NODE-683-length-31208-cov-57.848233_pt1 | contig 31208 bp, 20 predicted proteins | sample MGYA00581006_ERZ773208 | MGnify/ENA primary metagenome ERZ773208 (study PRJEB29015, sample SAMEA2737793) | human gut metagenome | biome: human gut; feature: human-associated habitat; material: faeces | place: China | collected 2012 ... | reverse complement strand
TTCACCGTGCCGTTGACCGCCTGCTGCGTGCTGTCCACAAACGCGGAGAGCGCCTCGCGCAGGGGCGTGTACCACATGCCGTCGTACACCAGCTCCGCGAACTTGCTCGCGACCAGCTCCTTGTAGTGGCTCGTCGCGCGGTCAAGCGTGATGGATTCGAGGATGCCGTGCGCGGCGTAGAGCATCGTTCCGCCGGGAGTTTCGTACACGCCGCGGGACTTCATGCCCACCAGACGGTTCTCCACCAAATCCGCGCAGCCGACACCGTTGCGGCCCGCGATTTCGTTCGCCTTCGTCAGCAAATCCACCGCGTCCAGCTTTTCGCCGTTGATGGCGACCGGCACGCCCTGCTCGAAGTCCACCGTGACGTATTCGGGCTGATCAGGCGCTTTTTCAGGCGTGACCATCGTCAGCAGCAGGTCTTCCGGCGGCTCGTTCCACGGATCTTCCAAATCCGCGCCCTCGTGGCTGATGTGCCAGATGTTGCGGTCCATCGAATACGGGCGATCCTTCTTGACCGGGACGGGGATGCCGCGCTTTTCTGCGTAGTCAATTTCCTCCTCGCGGGTCTTGATGTCCCAGATGCGCCACGGCGCGATAATCTGCATGTTCGGGGCAAACGCCTTGATGGTCAGCTCGAAGCGGACTTGGTCGTTGCCCTTGCCGGTGCAACCGTGGCAGATGGCAGTGCAGTTCTCCTTGTGGGCGATTTCGACGAGGCGCTTGGCAATCAGCGGCCGTGCGAAGGACGTGCCCAGCAGGTACTTGCCCTCGTAGACCGCGCCCGCCTTGAGCGTCGGCCAAATGAAGTCCTCGACGAACTCCTTGCGCAGGTCTTCGATATACAGCTTTTCAGCGCCGCACTTTTTCGCCTTCTCGTGGAGGGGCTCCAGCTCTTCGCCCTGCCCGACGTCGCCCGCAACGCAGACCACGTCGCAGTCATAATTTTCCTTCAGCCACGGCACGATAATCGAGGTATCCAGACCACCGGAATAAGCCAGCAATACGCGCATCTTCGCCATAACAATCGACTCCTTTATCTTCATCCTGATTTTCATCATTTTTGTGTCCGTCTGCCGGACAAGATGGATTATACACCAAGATGAATAAAAATGCAATATGTCTGCATAAATTTTCTCGGATTTTTTTCGGAGGATGATGCAAGGTCTTCCACACGCCGCGTGCAGATTGCAACGCGCTTCACCGTGTAGTCAAGGTTGCTGTGGTTCTTTGCCTCCACACGCTCCGTGCAGATTGCAACCATTGTGCCGCGAAACGCAGCAAAGTGCCATCGTCTTTGCCTCCACACGCTCCGTGCAGATTGCAACGGCAGAAATGCACAGAATGCAATATGCACTTTTTAGAACGTGTGTTGAGTCGGTAGATAGCTTTTCAGTATTGAACAAAGCAATGCTGCGCTGACTATTTTCCCGGAACTCTTCTGCTGTCAAGGCAACCTTTGTTGCCATTAGCGACAGCCCCGGACGGACAATCGACCGGTTTTGTTGGTGCGAACCGCACCGGATTTTCATGTTAGCTGATGATTCGCCTGATGCCCATGCTGGGAATCGTATGCGGAAGTTCTGAAAGCCGCTGAATCGTCATGTGATGATACGCAACAAATTGAGGATAGTCACGTTGGAGTGCCTCGCGGTCAAATACTCTGTAAAGTTCTTCACCAAATTCTTTCTTTAATTCCTTCCTATCATATTCCGGCAATCCCTGCTTGCAATGCTGAAGTAGAAACGCCGAGTACAAATCGCGCTGTATGCGTTCGCCGTCCGGCATAACGTTCCAGCGGTTTTCAAGTGCCTTTTCGATGCAGGTATCTGTCTGGTGGTTGTACTGGCTGGCGCGCACATGCGTATCAACTTCTTTCACCCCTTCCAGCCCACGCGACTGGCATTTCTGTTTCAGCATCGTAATCAGCATGGCAGGTGCTTTGTTGGCAATGGACTTTCCAAAGCGCTTTTTGCGTTTATACCGTCCTGTCTTTTCGGAAATCTCCGTTTTGTTTGCTCTGTGGACTAAATCGCAGTAACTCATGTTCTCCACAAAGAAGCAATCACCCAGCGTCAGCAGGTAATTCGCCAGTTCGTTATGCTGACGCTTTCGGATGTCTGCCTGACGATGCTGCAGCATCGCCAACTGGTGCTGAATCTTCCTGTATCGCTTGGACTTGTTCCGTGTCAGCTTCACGCCTTTCTTGATGGTACCATCTGGCTTATAGTTTTCCGGATTTGTCGCCCGTCGGCTTCTGTCCAGCTTTCTTTAGAAGCAGTAATTTCTCCTGCTCAATATTCTGAACACGGTCAGCCAATTCTATCAAATCTACTTTGCTATCTGCCGAATACGCCAGCGTTCGCGTGCCAATGTCGATGCCGACGGCACCATGCCCGACGGGATGCTTTGGTGCACCGCTTGCCGGGTCGCGTTTGATTGCGGGCTTGCCCTCTAAAACAAGCTGTGCATACCAATGCGGCTTTGTTTTTCCTTCCTTTCGGAGAATGCGGACAAATTTCACATGTTTTTTCAGCATTTCGGCTTCATAGGAATTATCAGGCGATAGTTTTAACGGAAATTCTCTGGCAACCCCTTTTCGATCATTATTTCCTTGCTGATTCCATATGATTTTTCCCTCCCGAAACATAATCTCCACGCCGCCACTTTTCTTCTGCGAGTACCCCTGCACAGAGCGGAGATCGCCCGGCTTCTTGAAATGCACCTCACCACTTTGATTTTCAATGTATACCTTTTCAAAAGCAGTCAACACTTGCGAGACAATACCATGCTGCGCCACATTCGAGCCGATATTATCATTGAAATGCTTGTATAACCGCTTCATGTCCATTGTGAAGGTGTTTCTGTTGATACCGTTTTTCCTCAAAAACTGCTTCTTTTGATTCTTTAATGCCCACTTTTCCTTCTTATCGGTTGTTGCTTCTATCAGCCGCTCAATTTCTCTATATTCCGGCATCCTCTCAATCCGATGTATTCTTTTCAACTCGGCATGAACCAGCGTATTATACAGCTGCCGCGCAATCTCGAAACGCTTTTCAAGATGGTCGGACTGCCATTTTTCCAGTTTAAGGGGCAGCGTCAGACAACAAGTCGCCCCGTCTTCCTTTTTCTCCTCATTGTCCACGAGTGTCCCTCCCCTTCCAGTGCTTTTCCACCCCATTATACCGCATCTTCCGCACATTTTCAAGCAAGAACAGCAAATTTGACATTCATCCGCTGTTTTTTTGTTGTACAGCGCTTTTTGTATTTGTCCTCTTCGCCCATCTATTCGCCATTCCATTCATCCCGTTCCGAAAACGTATTAAATTGTGAAAAAAATATCGTTAAAATCGTGTCAGCCACTTGACAAGAGCTTAACAATCTGCTACACTGTTCTCGTCACCCCGACAAACACCGACATCCCCCGTTCGCGGGCGCATCCCCGCAGGACGGATGAAGCATAAGGAGAGAGTATCATGGCGAAAGAATATCCGATCGTCGATAACGTGGAGAGCTTCGAGGCGGCCCTCGCCCGCGTCCGCGCGGCACAGAAGGTCTATGCGACCTACACGCAGGAGCAGGTGGACAAGATTTTCAAGGCAGCTGCCCTCGCCGCGAACAACATGCGCATCCCGCTGGCGAAGATGGCGGTGGAAGAAACCGGCATGGGCGTGGTGGAAGATAAGGTCATCAAGAACCACTACGCCGCTGAATACATCTACAACGCCTACAAGGACACGCAGACCGTCGGCGTGCTGGAGCGCGACGAAGCATTCGGCATGATGAAGGTTGCAGAACCTATCGGCGTTGTCGCGGCGGTCATCCCGACCACCAACCCCACATCTACCGCCATTTTCAAGACGCTGATTTGCCTCAAGACCCGCAACGGCATCATCATCTCTCCCCATCCGCGCGCGAAGAAGTCCACCATCGCCGCCGCGAAGGTTGTGCTGGAAGCCGCTGTGGCTGCCGGCGCGCCCGAAGACATCATCTCGTGGGTCGATGTTCCCTCGCTGGAGCTGACCAACATGGCGATGAAGGAAGCCGACATCATCCTCGCCACCGGCGGCCCCGGCATGGTCAAGGCGGCGTACTCCTCCGGCAAGCCTGCGCTGGGCGTCGGCGCTGGCAACACGCCCGCGATTATCGACGAATCCGCTGACGTGAAGGTGGCCGTCAACTCCATCCTGCACTCCAAGACGTTCGACAACGGCATGATCTGCGCGTCCGAGCAGTCCACCATCGTGCTGGACAGCATCTACGACGCGGTGAAGGCGGAGTTCGCCAAGCGCGGCGCGTACTTCCTCGAAGGCGAAGAGCTGGACAAGGTGCGCAAGACCATCATCATCAACGGCGCGCTGAATGCCAAGATTGTCGGTCAGAAGGCGCACACCATCGCCAAGCTCGCGGGCGTGGACGTGCCGGAAACCGCCAAGGTGCTGATTGGTGAAGTCGAATCCGTGGATATTTCTGAAGAGTTCGCGCATGAGAAGCTCTCCCCCGTGCTGGCGATGTACCGCGCCAAGGACATCGACGACGCGTTCGACAAGGCGGAGCACCTGATTGCTGACGGCGGCTACGGCCACACCTCTTCTATCTACCTGAACGCCGTCACCCGCAAGGATTTGATTGACCGCTTCGCTGCGCGCATGAAGACCTGCCGTATCCTCGTCAACACGCCTTCCTCTCAGGGCGGCATCGGCGACCTGTACAACTTCATGCTGCGTCCGTCGCTGACGCTTGGCTGCGGCTCGTGGGGCGGCAACTCCGTCTCTGAGAACGTCGGCGTCAAGCACCTGCTGAACGTCAAGACTGTTGCCATCCGGAGGGAGAATATGCTGTGGTTCCGTGCGCCTGAAAAGGTCTACCTCAAGAAGGGCTGCCTGCCTGTCGCCCTGAATGAACTCAAGGCAGTTATGGGCAAGAAGCGCTGCTTCATCGTCACCGACGCGTTCCTGTTCAAATCCGGCTTCACCAAGGCGATTACCGACAAGCTGGATGAGCTGGGCATCGTCCACACCACGTTCTACGATGTTGCGCCCGACCCGTCCCTCGCCTGCGCAAAGGAAGGCGCCAAGGCCATGACCTCCTTCCAGCCGGACTGCATTATCGCCATCGGCGGCGGTTCCGCGATGGACGCCGGCAAGATTATGTGGGTCATGTACGAGCATCCGGAAGTGGACTTCCTCGACATGGCAATGCGCTTCATGGATATCCGCAAGCGCGTGTACACCTTCCCGAAGATGGGCGAAAAGGCGTACTTCATCGCCGTCCCGACCTCTGCTGGTACGGGCTCCGAGGTCACCCCGTTCGCCGTCATTACCGATCAGGACACCGGCGTGAAGTACCCGCTGGCGGACTACGAGCTGCTGCCGAAGATGGCGATTGTGGATGCTGACATGATGATGTCCGCGCCGAAGGGTTTGACCTCCGCCTCCGGTATCGACGCGCTGACCCACGCGTTGGAAGCCTACGCCTCCATGCTGGCGACGGACTTCACCGACGGTCTGGCGAAGCAGGCGGCTCAGCTGATTTTCGAGTATCTGCCCGCGTGCTACGACAACGGTCAGAACGAGCCGGTTGCCCGCGAAAAGATGGGCAACGCCGCCACGATGGCTGGCATGGCGTTCGCGAACGCGTTTCTCGGCGTCTGCCACTCCATGGCGCACAAGCTGGGCGCGTTCCATCACCTGCCGCACGGCATCGCCAACGCGCTGCTGATTGAGCTGGTCATCCGCTACAACAGCGCCGAAGTTCCCACGAAGATGGGCACCTTCCCGCAGTACGCCTATCCGCACACGAAGCGCCGCTACGCTGAATTCGGCGAATTCCTCGGCTTCAAGGGTGCGAATGACGACGAGACGGTGGAGAACCTGATTCGCAACATCCATGCCCTGAAGGAGCGCGTCGGCATCAAGAATACGATTCGCGACTACGGTGTGGACGAGGAGAAGTTCCTCGCGACGCTGGACGAAATGTCCGAGCAGGCGTTCGACGACCAGTGCACCGGCGCGAACCCGCGCTACCCGCTCATCAGCGAAATCAAGGAAATGTATCTGAAGGCGTACTACGGCGAGTAATGCGCCATTCTCCCCGGCTTGGCAGGAATGCTTCTGCTGGGCCGGGCATTTTTGAGCACAAAAAATTTTGTCCGCTTGCAGGAATGTCGCATTTGGGCGGCGAATAGATATTCAGGACAAATATCGGACTTTGCGGGGCGCCCCAATCAGCGCTCGGGCAAGCATGATAACGTGCTCAACTCAATCGCGAAAAGGGAGTCCAGAGGGTCACAGACCCTTTGGCAGGTCAAGGGCAGCGCCCTTGCGCCTCTCCCCCCCCAATAAACATGAACCATATAGAAGGAGGTTTCCCTATGGATTTGACGCATGTGATTGCCGAGCGGGAAAATAAGAAGATTTACCGCGACGGCGCCAAGGCCATCAAAGTGTTTGCCGAAGGGTACAGCAAGGCGGACATTCTGAACGAAGCGCTGAACACGGCGCGCGTGGAAGAGACGGGCCTGCCGATTCCCAAGCTGCTGGCTGTTGACACGGTGAACGGTCAGTGGGCGATTACGACGGAGTTCGTCGAAGGCGACACGCTGGCGGCGCTGATGGCGGCGCATCCGGAAAAGGAAGACGAGTACCTGAACCTGTTTGTGGACATTCAGATGAAGGTTCACGCCTGCACCTGCCCGATGCTCAACAGCCTGACGGAGAAGATGCAGCGCAAGATTTCCGCCACTGACCTCGACGCGACCACCCGCTACGAGCTGCACACCCGCTTGGCGAGTATGCACGTCCACAAGAAGGTCTGCCACGGCGACTTCAACCCGTCCAACATTATCTTGAAGCCCGACGGACAGTGGTACATCCTCGACTGGTCGCATGCCACGCAGGGCAACGCGTCCGCTGATGTTGCCCGCACCTACCTGCTCTTCGTCCTCGAAAGCAAGGAAGCGCTGGCGGAGAAGTACCTCTCCCTCTTCTGCAAGAAGAGCGACACCGCCAAGCAGTACGTCCAACAGTGGATTCCGATCGTCGCCGCGAGCCAGTCCCTCAAGGGCAAGCCCGAAGAGCGCGACCTGCTCATCCGCTGGGCAAGCGTTTGCGAATACGAATAATCATCAAAGGGACTGGCTTCGGTCAGTCCCTTTTTTCGTGGGGATGGGAGACGCTCCATGTAACCATTTCCCCCGCATTTGTTGAAATCTGCCACATTTGCAATTTCCCCTATGTAACCAACTTTTCATCCTCTTTTTTTCGTGGTATCATTATTATAAGAAGGGGGAATTTGCCCTTTTCAAACTTATCTGCCGCGATTGCTTGTCAACCGCCTCCACAATCAGCATGAATGAATTATACACGGCAAATATTGCTCTCAGCGTCTTCGCCATGGCGATTATGCTCTTCTCCCTGCGCGGCGACATCAGCCAATCCAAGATCCGAAACCTGCTCTGCGGCGGTCTGTACGCCACCATTACCATTTGCGCGCTGTGTGAGTGGTCGGGCGTGCAGATGGATGGCACGCCGCCCGCGCTGATTCCGCTGCATATCGCCGTCAAGACCATCGAACTTTCGCTTGCGCCGCTAATCGGGCTGTTCGCGGGCTGCGTCATCCATCCCTGCCCGCGGAAAGTGGTACACAGGCTGCTGTGCCTTGCGGGCTTCCACGCGCTGCTGGTGCTGCTCTCGGCGTTCACAGGGCTGATATTCTATGTCGATGGGCAGAATTTCTATCACCACGGGTTGCTCTACGTGCTCTACATGCTCGCCTACGGGGGCAGCATGGTGTTCTTCCTCGTGCAGATTTGGTTCGCCTGCCGCGCCTACCAGTACACCGGCGGCACACAGCTGATGCTCGCGACGCTGTTCGTGCTGTTAGGGCTGATGGTGCAGTTGTGCCTGCCGATGGTCAGAATCGACTGGATTACCATCACCTGTGGTGCGCTGATGATGTCGAAATTCTCCAGCGACATGGTGCTGCAAACCGATGGGCTGACGCAGTTGGTCAACCGCTTGGGCTACGAGCATTATCTGGCGCGTCTGCGTGTGCCTGCCGCCATCCTGATGTTTGACGTTGACCGCTTCAAGGACGTCAACGACTGCCATGGGCACTTGATGGGCGACGCCTGCCTGCGGGCGATTGCCGGCTGCATCCGCCGCGCGTACGGGAATTACGGGACGTGCTTCCGCATCGGCGGCGACGAGTTCTGCGTAATACTGACGCGGCGGAACGCGCAATACAACACCATGACGGAGATTTTCCAGCACCTGATGGATGCGGCGCGGGCGGAGAATCCGGTTTTGCCGACAGTATCGGTGGGTATTTCGCATTTTAATCCATCGACGGATGATTTGGCGGAGTCCTTGGCGCGGGCGGACGCGCGGATGTATCAAAATAAGGAAGCGCATAGATAAACACAGCCGCGACGAGTGAATACGCTCGTCGCGGCTGATTTTTATTCACCTGTATCCACCGCAGTGTTGGCAGTAGCGCGCTTCCTTCGGGTTTTCTAAGCCGCAATACTTGCATGTCCAGTAGTCTGCTAACGGCGTCATTTCCGAAAGCGATTTGATTGTGCAGTTACTGTTACTGCTATTGCTATTTCTATTGCTATTGCTACTGCTACTGCTACTGCTACTGCTATTGCTATTGCTACTGCTATTTCTATTGCTACTGCTACTGCTGCTGCGCGGCAGATAGTCGTCGTTTTTATCTTTTGCAAGTTTTTTCTCTATATTTTCCAATGTTGCACGCAGTTCCAAATCAGGCAGGGCAGCAATGAGGGTGTAGCCGATGATGCCGAAGATAATGCACACGGCAATCCAGTTCCCTTTGCTGTACCCTTTCTGCTCAGCAATGCCGCCCGCATACATTGCAAATGCAACGTTGATTGCAATTGCAACCAAAACAATCAGAAAATACGCAAAATCCATGTTTCTCAACCTCCTTGTGTGTATCATATCCGTTTTTTCTCTATTTGTCAAGTATTTTCCGCAATTTTCACATATTATTCTGTAATGAAAAATCCGAATACAAAAACACGCATTCCACATTCGGAGTGCGTGCTTTTGTTGATATTACCGATTCACATACGCGTCGATTTCGTTCCGGCTGGAGATTTGCAGCTTCTCAAAAATGCTCTCCATGTACGACTTCACCGTGTTGACGGAAATTCCCATCAGCGCGGCGATTTCCTTGTTGCTGCGACCCTTCGCGGCAAGCATGGCAATCGAAAACTCGTAGGGTGTGAGCGCGTCGGTCACCTGCAGCGTCGACACGGGGTTGTGAATTTTCATCCACCCGCGGCTGAAGCGGTAGACCGACTGCACAATCTTGTTGTACGTTTCCGGCTCCTGCTTGCGCAGCGCGCGCTCCACCTGCCCCTGCAAAATGCCGTGATGCTCCACAAACGGGTGGATGTACCCCTCGCGGCTGGCGATGCTCCACGCGGCATCGAACTTCTGCTCCGCGCGTTCATCCTGCTTCAGGCTCATGCAGATCATGCACAGGACGATGTTGAGGTAGATGCTGTCAATGGGGTAGCGCGTGCCCGCCATCAGCAGGGCGGATTCGGCAATGCCCATCGCGTGTTCGTATTCGCGCCGGATGTAGAGCGCGTGGGCGATGGCGTACATGGCGAAATACTGCATTCCGGGCGGAAGAATACCGATGGCGGGGCGGATAGGGGTCAAGTCGAGCTTCTCGGAGTGGAAGAACACGCTGATGAGCGCGTCGGTGATGCTGCTGTACAGCCGCCACGAATCATCGTTTGCGCGCTTTCCGTCCCGCTGAATCATTTCGAGATTCCGGCGGCACTTGGCGGCATCCCCCGTCTGCAGCATCGCCATCGTGTTGGTAATCAGCGCGGTCAGGCGGATTTCGGGGCACTCGCTCTTCAGGTATTTCTCGCTGATTTCGCGGGCTTTCTCGTGCTCATCGCGGAAATAGTGGTGCAGGGCGCGGGCGATGTCGCGTTCCTCCTCGTCGTTCATGGTCAGCAGGAGATTTTGGAAGCCGTTGTCGCACGGGCGGGAAATCAGCGGCATATAGCACTTTGCCATCCGCGGGGGGATTTTTTCCTGCCCGCGCTGCCCGCTCTTGCGCAAATCCGCCGGATGCGGCGTATTCGCCGGAATCAGCCACCCGCCCGATTTCCGGATTGCCCCCTGAATCCGCCCGGTATTCAGGTAGTAATTCACCATGCGGATGGAAACGCCCCACAGCTCCGCTATTTCCTTTACGCTGAGGTAGTCCAATGCGCAGCCCCTCCTTGTTCTCCTTGTTTACGCTTACGGAATTGGCTCCCAAAGCATGGTCGCCGTTCGATTGCCATACGAGCCCTTGGGCAGCATGTAGGAGCGCGGCGTTCCTTCTACGCCGTCGATTTTCCAGCCTACAAAGGTATAGCCCGGGAGGTAGTAGGACGTGTCTTCTTCCGGTACCGAGAAATAAACGCTGTTGTTGATGGTGTATTGAACCCAATTATATACTCTGCCGTGGCTCACGTAGGTAATGGTGTACGTCGCCACACGCCACTCCGCCTCGTAAATGCGGTCGCCGGTTGAGCCTTCGGGGATAATCATCGGCGTTGAAGGGAACTGACCGCTGCCATCGAGGACCCAGCCGGCAAATTCGTAGCCCGGACGCTCGGGAGGGATGGGCAGGGTGACGGAATCCTCCACGGTGTAGCGTATCGAAGCTATGACTGCGCCGCCGTTCGTGACCAGTGTGATGGTGTATCTGATCACCTTCCAGTTTGCGGTATACGCCTTGTTGCCCATCGAACCCTTCGGAATTTTGACGCTTGTCTGCGGCGTCGTGATGCGCTCGCCCGTCCAGCCGACAAACTCGTAGCCGTGGCGGGTCGGGGTCGGCAGCTCGAAATCCTCATCCGTCATGGTGTAAATCACCTTTTCTTTACCGCTGCCGCCGTTCAAATCCAGGGTGATGGTGTATCCTGTCTCTACCCAGTTCTCGATATACGTCTTGTCGCCCGTCGAACCCCTCGGGATGGTCACGCTCGGCTGCGGCTTCGTGATGCCCTCGCCCGTCCAGCCCCAGAACGTGTAGCCCGTGCGGGTCGGGGTCGGCAGCGTGAAGGTTTCCTCCACCGTGTAGACATACGCTCCCGATGAGCCCGCATTGCCCCCTTCCAGCAGCGTAATGATGGTGTATTGAATCACCTTCCAGTTTGCGGTATACGCCTTGTTGCCTGTCGAACCCTTCGGAATTTTGACGATTCTCTGCGGCGTCGTGATGCCCTCGCCCTTCCAGCCGACAAACTCGTAGCCGTTGCGGGTCGGGGTCGGCAGCTCGAAATCCTCATCCGTTATGGTGTAAACCACCTTTTCTTTACCGCTGCCGCCGTTCAAATCCATGTTGATGGTGTACTCCGCCAAACGCCACTCCGCCTTGTAATGGAGGTCGCCGGTTGTGCCATAGTAAATAATGAGCGTCGTGGCAGGGAGCATACCGCTGCCATCGAGGGTCCAGCCGGCAAATTCGTAGCCCGGACGGAGAGGGTAAGGCAGGGTGAAGGAATCCTCCACGGTGTATTTTATCGGAGACACGTTTGGACCGCCGTTCGTGTCCAGCGTAATGGTGTATTCAATCACCTGCCAGTTTGCGGTATACGCCTTGTTTCCCGTCGAACCCTTCGGAATTTTGACGCTTGTCTGCGGCATCGTGATGCCCTCGCCCGTCCAGCCGACAAACTCGTAACCGTTGCGGGTCGGGGTTGGCAGGGCAAACTCATCATCTATCACGGTGTAAAGCAGTGCTGTTTCGCCGCTGCCGCCGTTCAAATCCATGGTAATGGTGTATCCTGTCAGTTCCCAGTTCGCGGTGTATGTCCTGTTGCCTATCGAACCTTGCGGCAGAACAACCGTTAGCTGCGGCGCCATGTCGCTGTTGACTGTCCAGCCGAGGAAGGCATAGCCCTCACGGGTTGGGGTCGGCAGCGTTACGGGTTGCTCCACCGTGTAGACAAGCGCTTCCGACGTGCCCGCGCCGTCCATGTCCAGCAGCGTAATGGTGTATTCAATCACCTGCCAATTCGCGGTGTAGGTGCGGTCGCCCGTGCTTCCCTGCGGGATTTCAATGGTTTCCTGCGGTTCGGTGATGCCCTCGCCCGTCCAGCCGAGGAAGATGTAGCCCGTGCGAACCGGGGTCGGCAGCTGGAACGCTTCCGATTCCACCGTGTACTGGATGGGACGAAGCGGATCGCCGCCTGCCGTGTCCATCGTGACGGTATAAAGCTTGTCCGCCGTCAGCGTCAAGGTCAGCGGCGCGTAGGGCATGAGGAAGGAAACCGCGTCGTTCCCCTCGCTGATACTCAGGGAAATAGCGGGGTCGCTCAGGAAAACGTGGATGCCGCGATAGCCCGCTGCGGGCGCGATTTGCACCGTCACCTGCTCACCCGCGCGGCACAGCAGGTCGTTGCCCTCCGCCGGCATGTCGCTGCCCCAGAGGACGTTCTGCGCGTCGATGGTCACGCGCTGCGCGTCCGCCGTCCACGTCAGCGTAACGATGCGCCTTTCTTCGCGGCCTGTTACGGGCAGGAATGTGTCCGTCTCCTCGCCGCGCAGTCCCGTCAGGTGAATGAGGGCACGCTCGTCCGCGCCGAAGTCGCTGCGCTTGAACTGCGTCACCCACTCGCCGCGCTCCTTATCGAAGGTGAAGCTCGCCACGGCGCCGCTGCGCAGGGTCAGGCTCGGCGTGAAGTAATCCGGGCGTGCGCCGCTGATGCGAACGCGGTAGGTGATGCGCCCGTCCTGCTCGCCATAGCGGTAGACGTACACCGGGAATTCCGCTACCAGCGTGCTGTCATCCGTCAGCGGGAACACAACATCGCCCTCGCGGGAGAGATAGACATAATTTTCCGCCACAGCAAAGCAGGATTCGCCGCCATTCAGGCGGTAGACCTTGCTCCACGGGTCTGCACTGCGCATTTCCGGCAGCAGCACATACTGCTCCTGCAAATTCGGATACTTCTCCGCAAACGCCGCCTCGATGCTGTCCATCATGTTGACCGCGCCCATCGGGCAGCTATCGCCCGTGTACTGCACCGTCGTTTCGGTCAGCAGCGCGCCGTCCCAATCCGCCGTTTCCAGCCGCATGTCCTCCGCGCTCTGGTCAACAAGGCGGAAGCGCACGGTCAGGCTGATTTTCTTCTCCACCTTCAGCTCGCTGCCCATATGCAGCTGCTGCCCCGGCACAAGCGCGTTCTTGCCCGGATTCAGCACAATATCGCCCGTCGGCAGCGGGGCATCCGTCAGGTTCACGAGGTTCGTCGCAATCCCGATATCGAGATTCATCGGCTTGTCCACCACGATGGTGGAGCGGACATTGCCCTCGCCGTTCAGCGACACATTCCCCGATGCGCCCAGAATCAGCTCCTGAACATCTGCCGCCGCGCCGATGTTCAGCCGAACGTCCTCGTCCGACAGCACATACAGGCGGTCGATTTTGCCGGACGGCAGATTAGCGTTCAGCCCGCCGAGAACCAGCAGATTGCCGTTCATTTCCGGCGCATTGAACTCCGTGTCGCCCAGATGGTCAAAAATCGCGTCGCCGATGAAGGCTTCCGGCGGCTGCGTGTCCTTTTTCAACACAGTGATGCCAAATCGCCCGATGTTCTCCTGAAACGCCGGGTCATCCCAGTCCGTATTGTCCCACATGCCAGCGCCGATTTCTTTCGCCAGCCGCTCCAGCGCTGAGTCCTTGCCCTGCGGTGTCTGGTTCTTGTTGATGGTGTTCAGTGTGTTCAGCGCGCCCATGTTGTTTTCCACAATCATGGCCGCCGATGCTGTACCCGCCCAAATGATACTGCATAAGAGCAGGAAAATGGTGCTCCATCGTGCGATTCGCTTCATGCTTCTTCCTCCTTGCTGATAGCTTCCGCAGGCTTTTCCACATGGAAAACGCCCTTTCTGGTTTCAGTATACCATTGGCAAGCGCTGTTTACCACCGCCATTCAATGGATTAATTGGACGTTTCCTCTCCCTTTTCCTGCTGAAAATTCCTGCATTCACGCAGTTTTCCCGTCAATTCGCGCATGTTTTCCGCCGAACACACCTTGCCAAAGCAGGAAATGTCGGTTGCCAAGGATGGCAAAGTGTATCTTTCCAACATGCGAAAAAAAGGCGAACCGGTTTTGAAGCCGATTCGCCCGTGGATTTGTCCAAACTTGGATGGAATTACTTAGCGATGGTGCAGTGCATGAAGTACTTGTAGCCCAGCGGGTTGGAGAAGAAGCCCTGCACGGAGTCGTCGATCATGAAGATGTCGGTGTAGTAGCACAGCGGCACGATGCAGCCGGTATTCATCAGCATATCTTCCGCGATGTGCATCATGGCATAACGGTTCGCGCTGTCGGTGCAGCTCTTGATAGCAGAAATCAGCACGTCATAGGTTTCCGCCCAAGTGCCGTTCTCCACCTTCACGTCGTAGCCGTAGGGGGTCAGGTCGAGGCTGTAGATCTTCAGATCCGCATTCGCGCCCTTGCCGTACTGTACGTCGTTGTTGCCGGAGCCGGTCACCCACATGTCGAGGAAGCAGATCGGGTCGTTGTAGTCCGCCAGCCAGCCGTTGCGCGCGATGGAGTAATCGCCCGCCTTACGGGTGTTCAGGAAGGTGTTCCATTCCTGGTTGTTCAGGTTCATGGTGATGCCGACCGCAGAAACCGCGCTCTGGAGGTATTCGCCAATCGCCTTGTGGGCTTCGGAGGTGTTGTAGAGGTAGGTCAGGGACGGGAAGTTGGTGAAGACGGCGTTCGCCTCGTCGTAGGTGTAGTACTTCTTCAGGGTTTCAACCGCCTTGTCGAAGTTCGCCATGTAGACGTCTTCGTCGTCGGTCACGTCGTAGTAGCCGGTGACGCTTTCCACATGGCCCGCGTTCTTGTAGAACTCAGAGCCGTCCGCATCGGTCATGCCCATCGGGACGAAGCTGGACGCAGGAAGCTGACCAGCCTGACCGATTTCGGTGACGATGTAGTTGCGGTCAAACAGCAGGCCAATCGCCTGACGGACTTCTGCGCGCGCCGCTTCCGCTTCTTCGGGGGTCATGTTCGCGAGCACGTCAGCGGGCAGGATTTCTTCGTTGATGTTCCAGCAGACATAGTAGGTACCAATCTGGCCGGCGACAACGAATTCCGTCGGATACTGTTCCTTCAGGGACGCGATTTCAGAGGTGGGAACGTCGTCGATCAGCTGCCAGTCGCCCTTCTGGAAGTTCGCCAGCATGTTGTTCGCGTCGTCGGAGAGGTAGAAGTCCAGCTCGTCCATCGTGACCTTGTCCACCGCATGATAGTAGGGGTTCTTGGTCAGGGTGATCTTGCTGTTGTGTTCCCACGCGGTCATGGTGTACGGACCATTGCCGATGTAGGTGGAAGGATCGGTCGCCCACGCTTCGTTGGCGACGACGTCCTCACGCACGGGCATGTACGCCGGGAAGGCGAGCAGCTCGTTCCAGTAGGCAACGGGGTTGTTCAGGGTAACGGTCAGGGTCTTGTCGTCCACGGCGGTCACAGCGAGGTTTTCCGCCTTGGGGTCGGAGCCGTCCGTAGTGTAGCCCTTGACGACTTCAAACATGTAGCCATAGTCCGCGCCCAGCTCAGAGGAAGCAGCGCGCTTCCACGCGAACTCGAAGTCCTTGGCGGTCAAATCCTTGCCGTCGGACCACTTCAGGCCATCAACGAGCGTGTAGGTGTACGTCACCGTGCCGTCGTCATTGACCACCGGATCAGGCAGTTCCACCGCGCAGTCCGGCAGGATTTCCAGCTTGCCGTCGTCGGTCTGCGCCCAAGTGGACAGGCCTGCGAACAGGTGAGCGACCATCGTCGCGCCGTCCACAGCGGAGTTCAGCGCCGGGTCAAGCGTATCAGGCTCGGACGCGATGCAGACAGCCATGTACGTCTTGCCGTCTTCGGCGACAGCGCACAGGGTGCAGGTCACCATCATTGCGATGGCGAGCAGGAGAGCAGTCAGCTTCTTCATGAAAAAACCTCCCTTAATATTCTGTGACAGCCTTGCTTTTCGTAGACTGTCTGTATCAAAAATGCGTGTTGACGCATCCTTGAAGCAATTTTTTTGCGCGGATAAACACGCGGGCACACTATGCCAGTGTCACCAACGCAATCGCGCGAAAGGGTCAAGGGACGAAGTCCCTTGCAGGGTGCAGGGGCAGCGCCCCTGCCGGAGTCCAGAGGCAGAGCCTCTGGCGTCTCCCCTTTTACCCCAGTTCCTTCACCCGGTGGCAGGCGACGAAGTGACCCTTCTCGACTTCGTTGAAAGGCGGCATCGACTGCGCGCAGGCTTCGGTGGCGTAGGGGCAGCGCGTGCGGAACGGACAGCCCGACGGCGCGTTCAGGGGGCTTGGAATGTCGCCGGAGAGGACAATGCGCTTGTTCGCGCGCGCCGCCTTCGGGTCAGGCAGCGGAACGGCGGACAAAAGCGACTTGGAATACGGGTGCAGCGGGTGATTGTAGATTTCCTCCGCCGACGCCAGCTCCACCATCTTGCCCAGATACATCACGGCGATTCTGTCCGAAATGTGCCGCACAACCAGCAGGTCATGCGCAATGAACAGGTATGTCAGCCCCAGCCGATCCTGCAAATCATCAAACATGTTGATGACTTGCGCCTGAATCGACACGTCCAGCGCCGACACCGGCTCGTCGCAGACGATGAATTCCGGATTCACCGCCAGCGCGCGGGCAATGCCGATGCGCTGCCGCTGACCGCCGGAAAACTCGTGCGCGTAACGCGAGGCGTGTTCACTGTTCAGCCCGACATAGCCCAGCAGCTGCAAAATGCGCTCCTCCCGCTCCTTCTTGGAGGAATACAGGTGGTGCACATCCAGCGGTTCGCCCACGATGTCCGACACGGTCATGCGCGGGTTCAGCGAGGAATACGGATCTTGGAACACCATCGTCGCCTTCGTGCGGAACTTCTGCAAGTCCGCTTTCGTCTTGACGGGCTTGCCATCGTAAATGATTTCGCCCGCCGTCGGCTTGTACAATTGGAGGATGGTGCGCCCAACAGTCGTCTTGCCGCAGCCGGATTCGCCCACCAGACCGAGCGTTTCGCCCTTGTTGATGGTGAAGGACACATCATCGACCGCCTTCAGCGGCTTGGTGCGGAAGAAGCCCATGTTGATGTCAAAGTATTCTTTCAGTCCTTTGACTTCCAGCAATGGCTGGTGCATCTGCGCTTCAGACACAGGGCACTCCTCCTTCCTCCGTGATGCTGCCGTCCTCCACGCCCTTCTTGACGTTCATCCAGCAGGTTGCCATATGGTCGTCGTTGATGAGCATCCGAACCGGCTTCTCTTTCAGGCAAATCTTCATCGCCGCCTCGCAGCGGGGCGCGAACGGGCAGCCTTTGGGCATGTTCAGCAGGTCAATCGGCGTACCGGTAATCGGCTCCAGGCGCTGTCCGTTGTTCTCCGCCGTCGGGATGGAGCGCATCAAGCCCTTTGTGTACTCGTGGCGCGGGTTGTAGAAGATTTCATCCGCCGTCCCCTGTTCGCAGATAGAACCAGCGTACATGACAATGACCTCGTCGCACATCTGGGCGACAACGCCCAAGTCGTGCGTAATCATGATAATCGCCATGCCCATCTTCTTCTGCAAATCGCGCATCAAATCAAGAATCTGCGCCTGAATTGTCACGTCCAGCGCGGTCGTCGGCTCGTCGGCAATCAGGATGTCCGGCTCGCACGCCAGCGCCATAGCAATCATCACGCGCTGCCGCATACCGCCCGACAACTCGAACGGGTACTGCTTCATGCGCTTTTCCGGCTCGTTGACGTTGACCAGCTTCAGCATCTCCACCGCGCGTTCGCGCGCCTGATGGCGGTTGCGGTCGGTGTGCAGCAGAATTGCTTCCATCAGCTGCCGGCCGATGGTGTAGGTCGGGTTCAGAGACGTCATCGGGTCTTGGAAGATAATCGAGATGCGGTTGCCGCGCACGGAGCGTAGCAGCTTCTCGTCCGCGCCGACCAGCTCCTGCCCGTCGAATTTCACGCTGCCGCTGACGATTTTGCCCGTCGGCGCGAGAATCTGCATGACGGAATACGCCGTGACGCTCTTGCCCGAACCGCTTTCGCCCACGATGCCCAGCACCTTGCCATGGTCAAGGCGGAACGAAACGCCGTCCACCGCCTTAACTTCGCCCGCGTCGGTGAAGAAGGATGTATGCAGGTCATTGACTTCCAGCAATGCCATTTTGTCCAGCTCCTTTCATCACGCATTCAGCTTCGGGTCAAATGCGTCGCGCAGACCGTCGCCGAACAGGTTCAGGCTTAGCACGATGAGGCAGATGACCACGGCGGGGATAATCAGGCGATAGGTGTAGGAATAGATGCCGTTGAGCGCGTCAGAAGCCAGCGAACCCAGCGAGGGCATCGGCGCGTTGACGCCCAGCCCCAGGAAGGATAGGAAGCTTTCGGTGAAAATCGCGTTCGGAATTTGCAGCGCGGTCGAAATAATCACGACGCTGATGCAGTTCGGCAGAAGGTGCTTGCGGATAATCCACCGTGCCTTCGCGCCCGTCGCCTGCGCCGACAGCACATACTCCTGCTCGCGGAGGGACAGAATCTGACCGCGAATCAGGCGCGCCATGCCCACCCAGTAGAGCAGACCAAAGACGATGAACATACTGATGATGTTCGAGCCGATTTTCTCTAAGATGGTGCCTTCCACATGCAGCACCTGCCCCAGCACGACCGACAGCAGGATGATGACCAGCATATCCGGCAATGAGTAGATAATATCGACGATTCGCATGATGAACAAGTCCACCCTGCCGCCGAAGTATCCCGCGACTGCGCCAATCATCATGCCAATCACCAGCACGATGATGCTGGCGAAGAAGCCGACGGCAAGGGAAATGCGTGTCCCGTAGACGACGCGGATGAAGTAGTCGCGTCCGTGCGCGTCCGTGCCGAAGATGTGCGGGAAAACAGATTCCCCTTTGTCGATTTTCTTCAGTTCCGTCTTGCCGTACTGGAACGGCGCGAGGTTGTTGTAGCTATTGTCCATCGGGCGACCCTTCGTCTGTCCCAGCATCTGGTCATACGAATACGGCCAGAACATCGGAATAATGATGGAGGACAGCGTAATCAGCACAATCAGAATCAGGCTGATGGTCGCGACCTTGTTTTTCAGCAGGCGCTTCACGCCATCGCGGAAAAAGGTCGAGGACGGTCGCATCCGGGAGATGACTTCCTTTTCCTCCGCCGTCGCGGGCATGAAGGAATCCACATCCAGATGCAGGCTAAAGGGCTTTTTCTTGTTCATCATCATGATGCAGAGGCCTCCTTATTCGTAATCAATGCGCGGATCAACCACCTTGTAGAGCAGGTCGCTGATCAGATTCATAATCACGATTAAAGAGGCGAGGAAAATGGTCGTCCCCATAATCATGGTGTAGTCGCGGTTGGTGATGCTGGATACGAACTGGCGGCCGATGCCCGGCACAGCGAAAATCTGCTCGACGACCATCGAACCAGTGACGATGAACGCCAGCATCGGGCCGAAATAGGTGATAACCGGAATCAGCGAGTTCTTCAGCGCGTGACCGAAGATAATTTTCTTTCCCGAAACGCCCTTGGCGCGCGCGGTGCGGATATAATCCTGCCCCAGCACGTCGAGCATGGAGGAGCGCGTCAGGCGCGTGATGTAGCTCATCGGGTAGAGCGCAAGGGTGATAATCGGGAGGATCAGCCCTTCGGCCGTCGCGCCGTTCGCGGGTACCCAGCCTAACTTGACTGAGAACACTATCAGCAGGAATGACCCCATAATGAACGACGGCATGGACACGAACGCGGTCGTAATCACCATGATAATCTTATCCAGCACGGTGTTGCGCCGCAGCGCCGCCAACGCGCCGAGGACGATGCCGGCAATCGCCGCGCTGAACGCCGCAATCAGACCAAGCTTTGCGGAGGTCTTCATGCCATCCAGAATAATGTCGATGACCTGACGTCCGCGCTGTTTCAGGCTCGGCCCGAAGTCCAGCTTCGTCACCACGTCGCGCAGATACGTCACATACTGTTCACCCAGCGGCTTGTCCAGCCCGTACTTGGCCTCCAGCGCCGCCTGCGCTTCCGCGGAAATTGCCTTTTCACTTGCGAACGGTCCACCCGGAATCGAGTGCATCACGAAGAACGTCACCGTGATGACAATCCAGATGGTCAGCAGCGCCAGCAGCACGCGCTTGAGGACATAAAACAGCATCTTGGAATTCATCCGCTCCACCTTCCCGGCAGGGGCGCTGCCGCGTCTGCCTGCGTTTCTTGTTCATCGACGCGCAAAACCAACCAGTTTCACCGCGTCGATACTTTATTATGAAACACTGTATGGAGAAAATCAAGTGTTTTGCTGCATAAACTGTGTTTTTTTCATGTTTTTTTCGTGTATTTTGAATATTTTCGGCCATGTAGTTGCATTTGTCAAGTTTTCTGCAGCTCCTTGTGCATTTTTGCGCACAAAAAAATGCAGGACGGCGATTCGTCCTGCATCGTGGTAACGAAGTGAATTACTCCGCTGCCGCCAAGCTGCCAAAGATTTCCAGCGGCATATTCTCCAGCGCGTCGCCCACTTCCTTGCTGGCAACCTGGAACGTCACGGCGAGAACCGTCTCGTCGTCAAGGAAAGCATACAGCGCCAGCACAGTGTCGCCCGGCGTGTACATCAGGCAATAGTTTTCGTTGACATACAGCTCAGCGAGCATTTCTTCCGTCGCGCCCGCATCCTGAATGCCTTGCAGCAGCGTTTCGAAAGTCATCGCGGACTTCTGCACCGTAATGCTGACCGTCTGGTCGGCGTTGACGGCGAAGAGCAGGATGTTCTCGGCGTTTTCCGTGCCTGCGGGGACTTCCTGAACAGCCCAGTCCGCCGGAATCTGCATCGTCAGACCCGTGTCACCCAGCGCAACCGTCTGCGCCTCGAAGCTGACATTCATCTCGACTGCCGGCACTTCCGCTTCTTCCTCCGCGAATGCAAAGGCGGTGCAGCACATCATGAGCGCCATCAGGAGAGCAAGGAGTTTCTTCATATTTGTTTCCATCCTTTCATTTCCAGCATGATTTGGCTGATTTCTTTCCATATGGAACAGTCTCAGCTGGTAACATCTATGATACCAGATGCAAGGCGCTTTTGCTATACACTTTCGCGCAGGAAAACGCTTGATTCGCGCAGATTTGGGATTTCAGAATGAAGCAGCTTCCATTTTCATTCGGAAAATGTGAGTGAAGTGACTAAAATTTACTTTTTAATTTTCACAAAACAAGCGGTTGATTCCTTCCGTAAAAGCGGACTTTGCATCCCTCCCCCATCACAAAAAGCGGGGCACCGCGCGAGCCTTTCGCCCCCGCAGCCCCCCGCCATCCGCGCCGCGCAATTCCGCATTCCGGATTCCGCATTCCGCATTATTTCTTACTTTTTCGTCCAGTCCTGCTTTTCGCCGATGCCGTAGTTTGCCGGCAGCACGTCGTCATCAACCAGCACGAAGCCCAAATCCGCCGTGTAGGTCGTACTGGCGGAGGTCACCTGAACCGGGTTCGATTCGCCGTTTTCGCCCAGAATCGACGCAATCAGCGGAATATCCGTGCGCATACGCGTCGGCACAACTTCCGCCGGGTAGATGGGCTTGAGCGTGTACACGCCCGGATACAGGTTCTCGAAAGTGTAGTAACCGTACGCGTCGGTTGTCGTTTCCGCGACGAGCTGGTCGTTGCGCCACAGCTCGATGCGCATGTCGCCCAGACCGAGTTCGCCCGCGTCCTGCAGGCCGTTGCCGTTCAGGTCAAGCCAGCAGAAGTCGCCCAGCGTGCCCGGCTGCACCGCGCCGATATTCTGTTCCAGCTGATGTTGGCTCATGCGCAGGGCAATCAGGTCGCTCTCTCCCTCGCGGGCGGTGTAGGTCGTCATCACGCTGATGTTCTGCCCGTCCTTGAGGCGCGTGTCGTCCTTTTCTACGACGACGTAGCCGTTCGGGAGCGTCACACGCAGACGGTAGTTGCCCGGCATCAAGCCGTCAAAGCGGTAGATGCCGTCCTCGCCCGTCGTCGCGGTTTGCAGTTCGCTGCCCTTTTCGTCCAGCAAGATAACCTCCGCGCCGGACAGGGGCGCAATCTCGCCCGCGTTGTCGCACCAGACCATGCCGCCGATGCTTGTGTCAATCTTCAAGCCCAGCATCGGAGCAGTGTAGTTGTTGTTTTCGCTAATTTCAATCTCGGTCATGACGAGCTGACTGCCCTCGGTGGTGAAGGTGCTGTCGCCCAGACGCGCCGCCTGCGTGCCTTCCTTGAGGTCGTAGGCAAGGCTGTACACGCCGGGGGCAATGCCGTCGATGGCGAACCGCCCCTCCGCATCGGTCTGCACCTGCGCAAACACCGCGCCGGTTTCATCCAGCAGGGTCAGCGTCTCGTTTTCCGGGGTGATTTCGCCCGCGTCCATGCGCCCGTTGTCATTCTCATCCACCCAAACCTGACCGGACATCTTCGACGGAATCACGCCGCCAAGCGCCTGATTCAGCCATTCCTCGCCCAGCCCGATTTCGATGTTCACCTGCTGCTCGTTCAGCCCGTGCGTCAGCGGCAGGGTCACATTACCGTCCAGCTTGGAGAGCACCATGCCCTCCGGGAAGCGCAGGGTCAGCGTGTAGGCGTCCGGCCGCAGCCCGGTGAAGCTGTACGCGCCCGTCGCATCGGTGAGGACGGTCTGCTCCGTCAAATCCTCGCGGGAGGGGGTCAGAATCAGCGTCACGCCGGCAAGCGCCGCTTCGTTTGCATCCTGTGCGCCGCTGCCGTTGTGATCGGCAAACACCACGCCTTCAATGTCGCCCAAAGCCAGTGCGCCGCACAGGGGCGCGGTGACTTCCTCGCCCACGCCGATGGTAAAGGAATCCGTCGTGCCGTCGGAATCCGGCGCGATGGTGTTGCCGCCGTCCGTCAGGGGAGCAAACACGCCGTCGCCCGGCAGCTCGTAACGCAGGCGGTACGTTCCGGGCAGCACCGCATCAAACAGGAAACTGCCATCCGCGCCGATGGTGCGGGTCGCCACGTCACCGGTTTCGTCCATCAGGTGAACCACCGCGCCGAGCAAGCCGCCTTCATCCGCGTCGCGCAGACCATTGTCGTTCTTGTCGGCAAACACCACGCCGGACACATGTCCGGGGGTAATCATGCCGATATCAAGCCCCGTCAAATCCGCGCCCATTGTCAGCGCCACCGGTTCACTTTCGCCCGCGCCGCCGGAGAGGTTGCGGAGGATATTGCCGTCGCCCGTGCGCGTGAACGCCAAGCCGCGGTTTGCGGTCGCGCTCACGGTGTACTGCCCCGGCGCAAGGTCATCGAAGGTATACACGCCGCTGCGGTTCGTTTTCGCCGTGCGGGTATTGCCGTTTTCATCCGTCAGGGTGACGGTGAAGTTGTTGACCATCTTTTCCGCGTCCATCCGGCTGCCGGAGAAGTCGTCATCCAGATACACCGTGCCGGAGATGCTGCCGTAGGTAATCGCGCCGATGGCCATCGTCATCTCGCTGTCGTTCTCCAGCACCACGTCGGAAATCGTGTGCTCGCGGCGGTCAGTGCCGGGGGCGAACATGTTGCCGTACTCGCCCTCGCCCGCGATGGTGTACACATAGCCTTGCGGAATCGTCGCTTTGACGCGGAACGTGCTGCCGCGGATGTTGGCGAAGGTGAAGCGCCCGTTCTCGTCGGAGACGGTGTTCAGCAGCTCCTTGCCGATGGCCTGACGGTACAGGACGACCTTCACGCCTTCCAGCGTCTTTTCGCCCTCGTCGTACACGCCGTTGTTGTTTTCATCCAAGAAGCAGATGCCGTTGATGTTAGAGCCCTTCATCACGCCAAGGAGGACTTCCTCCAAGTCACCGCGTTCAAGAATCACCTGATCCGTTTCGGAGCGCTTGAATTCGCTGGTGATGATGGAGCGGCGATTGCCGCCCGTCTGGCTGTATCGCGCAAACACCAGGCCGTCCGGCAGGCTGTATTCGACATTGTATGTGCCGTAGCGCATTTGACCGATGTAGAATTTGCCGTCCTCGCCGCTCTCGGTTTCGTACACCAGACCGTTTTTCACGCCGACGGCGCGGATTTTGATGCCCGCTTGACCGGGTTCGCCGTCCTGATACACGCCGTCGTCGTTTTCATCCAGCCACACAAGGCCCTGCAGCGCCGCCATCGTCATCACGCCGACGCCCACGTCGGTCACAGAACCGGCTTCGAGGGTCAGCGGCACGCTGTTTTGCACTCGTTCGGTCGTTTCATCCATGATGGACATGTTCGCGCTGACATTTTTGCCGTGCGCACCATGGCCGAAGCCCGCGGGCAGCTCGCTGCGCAGGACGTACGTCCCCGCCGGCACAGCCAGCGACACTTCGCCGTTCTTGTCCGTTTCGCCGGATGCCACAACAACCTCCACGCCGTTGACTTCGGTGATGAGGCTCATCGTCGCGCCGGACACGCCTTCCTCGTACTTCCCGCGTGAACCGTTGTTATCGTTGTCGCGGAAGGCGTGGATGGTCAGCGCCGCCGGATTCGCCGCCTTCGCGGTCACAGTCGCGGGTTTGTCGCTAATGACGAGCGCGCCGTTGGCAAGGGTCACGCCCGCATCATAGCGGACGACGTACGTCCCGTATTCGAGGAACTCCGCCTGCCAGGCGCCGTTTTCATCCGTCACCGCTTCCGCCGCGACTTCGCCCGCCTGATTGACCAGCTGCACCTGCACGCCGCTCATCGGCTGACCGTCCAGCCCCAGCACCACGCCGGAAGCGTCGCCGGTGGCATGGTTCGCCAGCGCCGGCAGCACAACGGTTTCGCCCGCGCCGATTTCCACCAGAATGCTCGCCGTCACGCCCGTATCGGTCGTGCTGAGCGTCCAGCCCTCGGTGTCATACAGGCCGCGCGGCAAGGCTGCCGTAATCTGGTAGGTATCAGGATACAGGTTGTTCAGCGCAAACGCGCCGCTGACCGTCATCTGTTCACTCATCCGCTGGCCGGAAATCGTTACTTCCGCCGGGGCAGACAGATCGTCGATGCTGCCGGTCATGCCGCCGCTGAGCGTCAGATCCAGTTCATAACGGCTGGTCTGCATCGCCTGAATGTTCACCAGCCACTGCGCCTGACCCTTCTGCAGGTTCGGCCAGCCGTTCACGCCCGTCAGCAGCGTGCCTTCCGGCAGCGTCACCGTGACGGCGTATGTCCCGTGGAAGAGGTCGGCTTCCTGCACCGTCTCGCCATCGGTCAGGTAACCCGTGCGGGTCGTTTTGCCGTCCTCGCTAACAATCTGGTACGCCACTGCCGCGTTCACGCCGCGCATGAGCATCGTCAGCGTGCCGTCCACGGGTTCAGGGGTGGGGGTCGGCGTAGGCGTAGGCGTCGGGCTCGGCGTGGGCGTCGGGCTCGGGGTCGGGGTAGCCGTCGGGGTTGGCGTCGGCGCTTCCGTGGGTTTCTCCGTCGGTTCCTCCGTCGGATTCTCGGTCGGCGCTTCCGTCGGCGCTAAGGTCGGGGTAGCCGTCGGGGTCGGCGTAGGTGTTGCCGTTGGCGTAGGCGTTGCCGTCGGGGTCGGTGTAGGTGTCGGGGTGGGCGTCGGCGTAGGCGTAGGTTCAGGCGTGGCGGTCGGCGCCATCGTCGGCGGCACATAGTAATAGGAAGCGTTCACCTTCGTCACGGAATCCGCACCCGTGTAGCGCTCAATGTTGATAATCTTGTCGCGCCAGCTTTCAATGGCCAGCGAAGCCTTCGTCATGCGCAGGGTATACAGCCCCGTGTGAATCGCCGTCGGCAGGGCATAGTCGCCCCGGCTGTCGGTGTCGAAGGAGAGAATCGTCTCGCCGCGCTCGTTAATCAGGTCAAAAGAGGAGCTGCTCTCCGTGTGCACGGTGAACAGACCCGTGTCCGTCAGCACAGCAATGACCGCTTTGTTCAGCCGTCCGCCGACAATCGACACGGTGTAGCTCGCCGCCATAATGGCGTCCTCCGGCATCGTTTCCGCCACCGGGACAAGCTGCACATTGCCCGTTCCGGGGACGGAAATCGGGTCGCTGCCGAAGTCGGTCAGGCGAATCGTGCCGACCGCCTCCCCGTTCTGCATGACGGTAAAATCGCCCGTGAATTTCCGGGATTCATACGTTCCCGCGCTTGTGGCATACATGCCCAGAAAATCCACTTGCAGCATCGTCAGCTCCGATGCCGCAGCCGTGGGGAGCAGCATCAGCAGCATTCCCAGTGCGAGCAGGAGTGACAGAAATCGCTTGCCAAGCATCCTCATCTTGCCTGTTCCTCCATCTGAATCATCCGCAAGCCGTGCGGAGTAAAGTCACAGAATAATCCATGTACTATGGTAAAGCAATCCGCCCGACTTGTCAACCATTCCGCGCATATTTTTACAATTGGATTGCTTTTCTGGTCGAAAATCAGCATGTTCCGGCAATGAAAAAGAAGGCTGACTTTTTCAGTCAGCCTCCCATGCAGATACTATTCCCAAATGAGAATGCGCCGAGATGCACCGCAAATGATTCGTTCTGGCTGACGCGAACGCCAGCGTGGGAAAGGCGCAAGCAGATGGCACAGCCGAATGCAGGAAACAGTATCAGTTGCTGCCGCCCATCAGCAGGGTCAGCATGCTCTCCGGCAGACTCATCAGCAGGGTCATGGGCAGGTTCTGCAGGTTGTTCATCACCTTGACGAACCACGTCTGGAACTCATTGTCCGTCATCGCGCCCAAATCCTGCGCCTTGCTCACGTCCAGCGCGTCCTTCGCGTCGCAGGTGCGGGTTTCCGCCGTGATGGTCACAACGTCCAGACCCATGAAGCGCACCAGCACATCCACCTTGCGGACGCCCTGTTCGCCGTCCATCGTCGTAGCGGTCGTCACCACCACGCCGAAGCCCTGCTCGACACCGTCCACCGTTTCCTTGATTTCCACATCAACAACGCTGCTGTCCGTGCCGACGCCCTTGCCGCTGACGTTGATTTCAACGGGGTCTTCGCCATCATAGGCGGTCAGGTTCGCCGTGAAGTTCTCCAAGTCGCCTGCGAAGGTCAGCGTCGCCGCGGTATCTTCCGCGCTCTTGATGGTCACAAGCCACGTCGCCACGCCGTCCGCCGTGTTGCGGGTCATCGTGAAGGAGATCGGCAGGGGTTCTTCGCCGCCGTTGTTGATCTTCACCGAAGCCGTCATGCGAACCAGCTCGCCTGCTTCAGTCATCCAGTATTCATAAACGATGTCATCCGCGTAGAGATCTGCTTCATCAAGTTCTTTCAGCAGGTCGTCCCAGCTCGTGTCAGCAGCGGAAAAAAGCGCATCCATGTAAGCACCGACGCTCGGAACGCTGTGGATCATTTCCAGCAGGGCTTTCGTCATCTCGACGATCTTTTCCGGCGGAACGGTGACTTTGACGTAGCTCTTCGCCGCGTCGCAGTCGCCGGGCTGCTCGGTCACTTCTGCCATTTCTTCACCGGACAGTATTTCGTTCATCATGGTCATGAACGCTGTGGTGTCCGCCTGCGTCAGTTCTTCCATGAGCTGCTCTTCCGTCATGCTGCTCAGGTTCGCCGCTGCTTCCATCAGGGCAGTGTATTCCGCATTGCCGCTCAGCTGTTCCTTCGATTCTTCAATCGCCTTTTCGATCTCCTCGTCGCTCTGACCGGACATCTTCATCGTCGCGCGGAGGGCTTTTTCCCTGATGGCTTCCACGTCCTTGCTGTTCACAGCAATCACGCCGCCCAGCAGCGCGCTGGACACATACATCAGCTGGTTTTCTTCCGCAGCAGTCGTCAGCGACGCCATACCCAGCACGCTCTTGCCGCTCAGGTTCAGGTCAAAGCCAGCTTCGTCGCCCTGCTGATAGCCGGTCAGGGACAGCGCCGCCAGCAGGTCGTTGATGGCAGCCATCGCGGTGTCATCCCCGCCCAGCGCCGCCACGAGGTCAGCGTTCAGGTCGTGGATGGTAATGGTGGTTTCCTGACGCGCGGCATTGTCCCACACGCTGTTTTCCGCCATCGAGGTCAGGGGCATCGCCAGCATCATGATGCTGAGCAGTACCGCAAGCAATTTCTTCATGGGGTTTTCCTCCTTGTTATTTGGTTTCCCTTTTTCTTTATAGCGAACACTGCGGGGCAGTGATGCTTTCGGTTGACTTACTCTGCGTTGTCGAGAATCAGCTGCGACACGCTGGTGGTGAACTGGCGCGTGCTGTCCGGCAAATTCATCATGAACCGCGGCAGAATCTGCCCGGCGGTGAACATCACGCCCGTCATGTACGCCTTAAAGCGCGCACTGCTGATTTCGCCCAAGTCCAGCACGTCGCCATCGGACAGCAGGGGGCGCGGTTTGCACGGGCGTGTTTCGGCGGCAATCGTCAGGAAGTGCTCGCCCTGCCAGAGCAGCTGAACATCCACATTCTGATACACTTCGCCATCCACCTGCTGGGTGTCCATGCTGGCGCTCCAGCTAATGCCCTTTTCTTCCCCGTCCACCGTGCGGTGCATTTCCAGCAGGAGATTCTCTTCGTTCGTCAGCGACGAAATGGTGCAGCGATACAGGTTCTGTTCGCCGTCATCCAACGTAATCAGCACCGCTATTCCGCTGTTGTCCTCCATCTTCAGCTGACCATTCGTGCCCTTGCCCGCCGTTTCCTGCCGCCAATCCAGCCGCACGTCGTCGCCCGTCGGATGGAAATTCACCGTGATTGCTGCGTTCAGCAGCGTATCCTGCGCCAGCGTCGGCGTATGGGTCGGCGCAACCTTGTAGCTGATCACCACCCGCAGCAGGCGCATCGACGAATCCACATACTGCGCCACCTGCGCATCTTCCACCAGCAGCGTCTGCTGACGCAGCCACGTCTGCAAGTCCGTATCCTCGACGGGCTGATCCTGCGCGAACGCCACCAGCTGCCGATACGTATTGAGCAAATCCACATACGCCTTGACGGCGGGCGTTTCTTCCAGCGTATCCAGCAGAATGCACAGCACCTCCATCAGCTGCTCATTGCTGAGGGGGAAGTACAGAATGTTCTTCGCCGATTCGCATCCTTCGGGTGGATTCGAGACGCTTTCCACCCGCGTAACCTTCAAAATCTTGTTCAAGCGCGTAGCAGCCTGCTGCCAGTCCGCCTCGAACAAGCCATTGGCAATGTCCTCCGACTGCATTTCGCCCGTTATCAACGGATTTTTCGTGATTTTCGCCAGCAGTGCGCCCACGTTCTCATACTCTTGCGCAATGGATTCGCTGACCTCCTTGGCAGACAGCTCCGTCCCGGCATCCGCATATATGCTCTGGGACGCATTCCACTGATGGAGGATTTCCGCGATATGCCGCATATCCTCTTCGAGATTCAGGTGCAGTGTTCCACCCAGCACATCACCGCTGATGTAGACATCCGCGCCGCGAGTCTGCACGCCGTAATCCACAATGGACTGGTCATTCAGAAACAGCTCACACGAGGTAAACCCCTGCCGATAGACCTCCACGCGCAGGGCACCCAGCAAATCCCGATACGCGGTTTCCGCCGCTTCCTCCATTTCCGGCACGAGCGCCCGCCCGTTGAAATCTCGGAAGGTGATGGTCGTCAGCGTCGCTTGGGGCGCGTTTTCCTCCGCCAGTCCGCACAGCGGCAGCATCATCGCCAGCGTCAGCAGAATCGCAAGCAGCTTCTTCATTCGTCAGCCTCCTTGACATTCGTTTGTGCGCTTTTCAGCATTCCATTACCATTATATCAAAAAAAACACCTGTTGCAAGCGAATATGCGTAAGTTTTACAATTCCGTGCCTGAAAGATGCAAATTTGCGCCTGAAAGCGCATCTTCGCGGGAAAAATGCTTGATGCCGTCATGCAAAATTTCTGTGAATGGCGCAAAAGGCCGTTTTCCCCTCTTGTGAAGCGCGAAAAAATATGCTACAATAGACAGAGTATTCCGGATTACTGAAAGGAGCTAATTCGCATGGAATTTCTGACCAAGCTTTTGGGCATCGCCACCGCCGTTGCGGAAACCACCACCACCACCGGTGCGGCCGACCCTGCCGCCGTCACCACGGATTCTGCCGCTGGCGGCATTGTCGGTATCCTCTTCAGCCTTCTGCCGCTGCTGCTGGTTTTCGTCCTGATGTACTTCATGATGATTCGCCCGGAGAAGAAGCGCCGCAAGAAGGAGCAGGACATGCTCGCGTCCCTGAAGAAGGGCGACCGCGTGTGCACCATCGGCGGCATCTACGCCACCATCGAGAGCATCAGGGACGACACCATCACCCTGAGCGTCGGCAAGGGCGACCAGACGATGGTTGTTGCGCGCTGGGCGATTCGCTCGGTGGAAGATGTGACCATTGAGAACGAGACCGAATCCTTGAACTAATCGCAAAATTCCCGGCTTCGTGCCGGGTTTTTTTGTGTCCGATTTTCCCGCCGCGCATATGCTGGGAGTGAACAGCTCACACGATGGGAGGAATCGCCATGAATCAGCGTCCGAATTGCTGCCGTCCCATGCCGCCGCAAGCGCCTTGTCCGTCCAGACCGCCTTGCCCGCCGAAACCCGCTTGCCCGTCTTGTCCGCCGACGCAGAAGGGCGTTTTATTGCCGCGAATCCTCGCCAGCGGGCGGGAGTGGCAGCGCCGCGCGTGTGTGGCACTGTACGTCGGCGGTTTGCCGGAGGATGCGAACGGGCGATTGCGGCTCGTCGGCGTTACGGCGTGCGGTGACGCGGATTGGGAGATTGCGCCGTACCAAGAACCGCGCCCGTGCGGCTGCCGCGGATGCCGACCGTCTCGACCCGTGCCGTGCCTTCTGCGGGTGAATATTCCGGTTGTTTGCCAAGTGCAGGCGGAGTGCGGGCAGGTTTTGCGCGGCGAAAGTGTGCTGACGACGGATGTTGCGCTGCCGATTCGCTGTGTGCAGGCGGAATGCTGGCGCAACCAGATGATGGTGCTTCCGTGCGTTCGGCTGATTGACGGCGGCGCGCCTGTGTGTGCGGATGGCTGCCGTCCCCCTGTGTTTGATTGCACGATTGAACTGCTCGTCGAAGCCTACATGACGCGGTGGGAAGCGTGCGGCAGCCCTGCGCCGACTTGTCCGGATTTGCCGCTATTCCCCCCGCCGCCGTTCGGGTGACAAGGGAGTTGGAAGCCCCAAGGGGCTTTGCCCCTTGACCCCAGCAGGGACGCTGTCCCTGCACCCTGCAAGG
>ERZ773208.679-NODE-679-length-31272-cov-20.347695_pt1 | contig 31272 bp, 31 predicted proteins | sample MGYA00581006_ERZ773208 | MGnify/ENA primary metagenome ERZ773208 (study PRJEB29015, sample SAMEA2737793) | human gut metagenome | biome: human gut; feature: human-associated habitat; material: faeces | place: China | collected 2012 ... | reverse complement strand
TGACCAGAGCTGTCGCTACATCTTGTAGCGTGCTGTGTTAAGTCGATAAGCATTTAAAGAAAAAGAGATGAATACAATGCTGGACTTAAGAAGTATGTCGGATGACGAATTCACTGTTCTGGTCACACCAACCGTCCCGCAGACAACTATGCGTGTTACAGTAGAGGAATCCGGTAAGATTTTGCTTAGCAGCAAGGTTGCGGCAAAACTTTCACAAACGCCTATCCGTATCTGCTTTAACCAGGATTATACCGCAATGCAGATATCAGCGAGTGTTGGAAAGCCGGGAGAAGGCAGCATCATATTCCCGAAAAATGGAAGAAAAGGCGGCCTGAATGCGGCAGAAAAGCTTAGGAAAAGCAACATTCCACTACCAGCGGTTTTTTGTGGCTACTTCTGCGATGAGTCCAATAAGTGGAGAGGCGAACGGCAGTTAAACCCTACTTCAAAGCCCTTGCCAACTTCCCGAAGCACAAAGAAGAAATAGATGTACTGCCTAAAAAATACCATGCAGTACTTGCGCGATACGTATATTCAAAAGACAGTTATCCGGTGGACGAGGAAGATTTCTTTGGAAATCTTGTCCTGTACTGCATAGAAGCAGATCGTGCCACATCTGGCAAAAATTTCTACAGTAGGGTATTTCAGATTGTAGAAGCCGCACTTTTCAAGCAGCGGCAAGAGGCGAAAAAGCTTTATAATCCATACCGCAATCTGTTTTTGGACAAGTGCTACGGAGAAAGCAAGAGAACACTTGGGGAATGGATGGATTTTTCCAAAGAACACGATCATGATGATTAAGCAAACCGGCAGGCTCGTTGGGGCCTGCCGGTTTGTCTTAACTGGAGATGGTTTGACGCTTACCACTATACTATACGTTTGAACAAAACACAATTTGTTCAATTGGTCAATAGGGCGATTAATCGCCGGCGCAAGCTACATCAACTCGTCTCGCCAACAGTTTATTATTCTCCCACAAGCTTTAAACCCCAATCATCCCGAAGCCGATCCATAAGCTTCATAACAGCAATCGTCTCCTCATGCGGCATTTGAGGACATTCGATAGCGCCGCTTTCAAGGGCCTCCATACAGGCCTGTACTTCGTATTCATAGCCTGTATCTAAGCCTTCAGCATTAAATTCTTGTACCAGTTCTCTTTTACGATTATAATGCCTTACTGTTTTCAGTCTGCTTAACCCTTGAATTTCCAACATACCATCATCGCCGCTGATATACCACTTATTACTTGTCGGCGCAATCATGCTACTGCTTAACATAGCCATCTTTCCATTAGCATACTTCAAAATAATCGAATTTGCGCCATCTAGACCATTCTCTTCGAAAATAGCTGTTGATGTAACATCTTCATAGTTATTACCAAAAACGAGAAATGCATCGTTGATTGCATAGACTCCTAAACCAAGCAGGGTACTACCAGCTCGTTCCGGCGCAAATCCGATTTGATCGAGCTCACCTTTATTAGCAAGCAACAATCTGGGCGTGCCGATAATTCCACTATCAACTAAATCACAAATTTTTTTTGCCATTGGCTGATAGCGCATCCACATTGCTTCTGCCAAAAGCAACTTCTTTTCGCGTGCTGTGTCAATCATTTCTTTAGCCTGTATATAATTCAAAGCGAAGGGTTTTTCACACAATACAGCTTTTCCCTTATTCAAACATAACAGCGTATGTTCATAATGCAATGAGTGTGGTGTAGCCACATATACCAAATCAATATTGTCGTCCTCCAACATTGAAGCATAAGAGCCATAAGCGTTTAGAACGCCGAATCTATTTGCGAAATCTTCTGATTTTTCTTGTGTTCTGGATGCACAAGCATAAAGAACAACATTGTTCATTCTGGAAACAGTGTCAGCCATCTGTGCTGCAATATTTCCTGTTCCCAAAATTGCAAAATTCATTTTTTTCATATGTTTACACCTCTTACCAAACTGTTTGCAAAACTGAACTTAGTCCACATATCCCTCTTCGTAGGTACATCCTGCTTGAATTATAACATTGGGACAGTGGAGCCAATATTGGCCAGTTCTAAAAACGCCTTTACATTGTTTCATCTTTTCACGGAACGGTTGTCCATCAGGAATAAATTCAATCTTTTCTTTTGTAAAACGTTTTTCATATTCCTTTAGTAGTTCCGGAGCGTAATCAACAATTTTATCTGCAAGGAAGATTTTTTCTATAGCAATTTCTTTCTTAATTATATCTAGAACGTCCAGTAACTCAGGTAAATTAGGTTTCACCGCCAAATCCACAACTTCAATTCCTTCAGGAATGTTGAATCCAGCATCGGTAATTCCCAAGTAATCCAAATGTCCTGTTCTTGCTAAAAGGAATTTTCCCTGTGCGTTCAGCATACCACGTTTCAACATACACTTATCTCCTTTCTCAATCCAACTTTAAAAGAGGTACGGTTTTCATGCAATTATCTATTTCCTCAACTGATGGAACAGCATAAATTGCGCCGCGTTTTGCGGCACAAACAGCGCCTCCCGCGTTTGCTCGTTCCATAATGTGGTACATAATGTCATTGGAAATAGAGTCTATATCGTAACTGTATTCGGCCAGACCAGCCAGCATAACCGCTGTAAATGTATCACCGGAAGCATTTGTATCCACTACTTTTGTGTCATAAGTATACAGCCGGCCTGATCCGTTTTTATAGCGATAATAGCAGCCTCTTGCCCCAAGCGTCACAGCTGCTAGCTTAACGCCGGCTTCACACAATATTTTTGTACCCTCTACTAAATCGCTTGTCCCGGTATAAAGACTCATTTCTTCTTCAGACATCTTTAAGATATCCATTTCATATAGAATCGGCTTTGCTATAGTTTGTGCATATTCTTGATCGTACAACATCTCACGCCAATTTACATCACAACTGACAAGTTTTCCTTCTTCATGTACAAAGTCAATTGCTTGACGGATTGCTTCTAGAGAATCAGGCCACGCCAGCATAGAACCAGCGATGTGAACAAGTTTTGCCTGGCTAATTAGTTCTTTGTCTAAATGGTTAGGAGAAAATCCCGAAAGGGAAGATTCCAGCTGCATTTTAAAAAAACGTCTATCCCCGCGGTCGTCGTAGTCAACCAATGCAACAAATGTTGGTAAATTTTCAGAAAAATGTACTGCACGGACATCGATATTAACATCTTTTAAAACTCCGACAAGGTAATGACCGAAAGAATCGTCTCCGACAATACTAATTAGGGCCGTTTTGAGGCCTTGCTTAGCTGCACAAGCAAGCATATTGCTGGGTGCGCCGCCTGGATGGCGTTCAAAAAGAGCATTTCCTTTTTCCGATTCCCCGGCTGGTGTCATATCGACTACGCATTCGCCGATTCCTACAATATCAAACATCATACTCCTCCTCTTCATTCAAAGATTAAAACATTTCATTTACAGCAAACCCTTTTTTCGATCCTGGAATGTACTAATTACAATCGTAATAATCAACAATAGTGCAGTAACGACAGACTGCCAGAATGTATTAACCCCTAACAGATTGAGACCATTAGTAATCATAGTCATAAGCAAGACACCCAAAACACTATTTACGATAGTGCCACTACCGCCTTGAAAATGTGTACCACCAATAACGATGCCAGCGATGGTTTCCATTGGCCAGTTTGTACCCAAAGTCGGCTGTGCGGTGCCCATTCTGCTCGTAATCAATACACCAGCGAGTGCTGAAAGAGACCCGCCTACCATATAATAAATTACCTTAAGTTTTGATACATTTACTCCGGAGAGTTTTGCAACTGTGGTATTACCGCCTATTGCATAAATATAGCGGCCGTAAGTTGTACTGGAAAGCACAATGCCTGATATAACTGTAATAACTGCCATGATAACAACCTGCACAGGAATTGGACCTATATAACCACGACCAAGAACCAAGAATTCGTCAGGCAAATCATAGATTGCTGTTCCATTCGTAATCAAGTTCCCGATACCTGTAGTAAGATTTGTTACACATAGTGTTGCAATCATGGGGGGGAATGCAAAACGGGATACCAATATGCCAGATAACAGACCAAAAAGAGTACCGCTAAGTACAGCAACAGTTATAGCTACCGGGATTCCCATGCCTTTTTTCATACAAATTGCAGCTATTATTGCAGCTAAGCATGCAAGACCCCCGCAGGAAATATCAACATCTCCAGCAATCATGATGAATGTAGCTCCGCATGCAACGATTATCATAATGGATGCTTGGCGAACGATATTCGTAATATTGACTGCAGACAGAAAGCGCGGGTTCAGCGCAGCGAATAACACGGTCAAAAAGATGATGATAATAAGTGCAGAATATCTCTTGCTCAATTCAAGAAACTTTTGTTTAGAATTCAGGTTCATTCTTTTCTCCTCCCGATTGCACAGGTCATGATGCTTTGTTCTGAAAACTCTTCACGTTGGAACTCGCCGGTAATCTCACCATCATGCATAACTATAATTCTATCGCTAATGCCCATTATTTCTGGCAATTCAGAGGAAACCAACAAAATTGCCATACCTTGTGCTGTCAAATTATTAATCAATGCATAAATTTCCGCCTTTGCATTCACGTCAATTCCGCGAGTCGGCTCATCTAAGACTAATATACGCGGATTACTTGCCAGCCATTTTGCCAAAATAACTTTTTGCTGATTTCCTCCAGAAAGAAACCGCGCCTGTTGAGATCTTCCCGTTGTTTTTACATGTAAACTTTCGATAAATTCGTCTGCAATAGCATTCTCTTTTGTTGCATCAACAAAAAGGCCTTTTCGCACCAGAGACTGGATAGGAAGTGCAATGTTCGTCTTTAAATCAAATTTTTGGATAAGTCCTTCCTTTTTTCTGTCTTCTGTAACCCAAGCCATACCCAGGTCATAAGCATCTTTACACCGGCGTATATTGACACGTTCTCCATATAGGAAGCATTCGCCGCTTTCTTTTTTGTCCTCTCCAAAAATCAGACGGAGCAGCTCCGTTCGTCCGGCACCGACCAAGCCTGCTATACCTAAAACTTCGCCTTCGTTTAATTGAAGACTGATGTTTCTTGGTGTATGTGCATTACGTGCTAGAACCTTATTATCTATGCCAGAATAATTTTCAATCCGCAACACCTCTTTGCCAAAACAAACGCGCTTGCGTTTATAGTAATCGTCATAACTACGACCTACCATATTCATAACGATTTCATCTTCTGTCGTGTTTTCAGGATAGAGTTCTTTTGTCAGGCGTCCATCTTTTAGAATGTAAATACGATCTGACAGGGTTAGTACCTCTTGTAAGCGGTGAGAAACAAAAATAAAAGAAATTCCCTGCTTCTTTAGCTTATTAACTGTTTCGAACAGTTTCTTAATTTCTACATCCGAAAGAGAAGAAGTGGGTTCGTCCAAGATAATGATTTTCGCATTTGTTGCAATCGCACGTGCAATTTCTATCATTTGACGTCCTGCAATATCAATCTCCGCAACACGTGTTTTAGGGCTAACACTCAAACCAACAGTATTCAAAAGCTCGCTCGCTTTTTTATGCATCTTCGGCACATCCATCCACCCGTGGTTTTGGTATTCCGAACCAATAAAGATGTTGGCTGTAACATTCAATTTAGGAAGAACAAGGAGCTCTTGATGCACCATTTTGATACCAAGGTCTTTCGCTTGTTTGATTGTAAGTTCCTTGTATTCTTTTCCTTCAAAAAAGATCTGCCCGCCATCTGGTTTCAAAACTCCAGAAATTATATTTGACAATGTGCTTTTTCCGGCTCCATTTTCGCCTACGAGCGCAATTACCTCTCCTTTAGATAAAGTGATGTTAATATCCTCCAGAACAGTCACCGAATTAAAGGATTTTCGTATATTTTTTAATCTCAACAGTTCTTCGCCCATATAGATATCCCACCTTTCTTAAAAAAGCCGGGTACGCCTCATTGGCGTTACCCGGCTTTTTGTTGTAGCTAAAGATTAAGATGCAGTGATAATTGCTAAATAATCCTTCAGCTCTTCCAATGCCTTTTCGCGGTTCGCCACATACTCTTGCACGGTGTCACGAGTAACAAGAATGCCATCAACCTTCACAATTCCATCGTCCTGCCCCTCAACCGCATGAACAGCAGCCTCCATAACCCGGACGCCAATTTCAAATGGGTTCTGTGCGACGGTGGCATAATAGATGCCATTTTCTTTTGTCAGCGCAGCAAGCTGATCAGCCTCATCGTCAATGCCAAAAACTTTATAGTCGGTACGACCTGCAGATTCGCTTGCTGCTAGGCAGCCGAGAGCGTTAGTGGAGTTTGCGCACATTGCATAGTCCAACTCGCCTTCAGCCTTCCGGATAACCAAGTCATCCCACAGGCCAAGACCACCCTCAAGGTTAATGTCAGCAGAAGATACCTCTTCGCTGTTAATTGTAATACCACTTGCTTTAAAAGCTTCTGCCATGCCTGCCTGACGGTCACGTTCAGACTGAGATGTATTGTTATAAGAATAAATAACATTGAAGGAATCCTTGCCGTCATCTTTCATAAATTCTACGGCATATTCGCCCAGCATACGACCCATGGCGACATTATCTGTAGAAATTGCAGCATTGCAGAGGTCAGGGTAGGCCATTGCATCAAAACCAATGATAGCAATCTTCCCTTGGGCTTCTTCCATCGCTGCGCGTGCAGCTCCCTGCGCATCACATATCATAACAGCATCATAGCCTTGTTCAACAGCCATATCCACAAACTCTCCGCCCTTAGCCTGATCACTATTCTGCTGCCAAACAGTTAACTCAATTCCGTTTGCATCCGCATACTTCTGGGCAGACGCTGTGATAAAGTTAAAATAATCAAGGTTGTTTTGAGGTTGAATGAGAGCCATGCGATAAGTTTTCGTATCGTTTGTAGTTGTGGAATTGCCAGCAGGTGACGTGTCAGAGGTAGAATTGTTATTGGTTACGCATCCAGTAAACAGAGAGCATAAGATAGTCATTGCGAGTAGAATAGAGACAACCTTCTTCATAATTTTCCTCCTATTTTAGAACAAAATATAAATCAAAGGTGTTAACCTTTAATTGTTTTATATTCAGCAGCGACGCGAGTAACCAAGTCATGGTCTGCAGAAACTCCACACACTTTTGCTATCGCTGCTTCAATACCTTCTTCTCGAATCATATTCTGAATCAGCATAGCCTTTTCGTCTCTTGGTTCATCGTAAGCCATGCCATTAGCAATAGACTTGATCAATGCTTTGGGGTCAATACCATACTTGAAGCAGAACATAGCATTTCCAGTTAATCTGTCATTACGGGAAAGTTTTCTAATTGGATCGACAGCGACACGGTAAATCGAGTCATCCATTTTTTCTTTTGTTCCAGGGAAAGAACAAAAAGCCCAAATTTCCTCTTCTGGTATGCCAAACTCCTTGCTTAGTCCCGGAATTGCTTCTTTAAGTACCTCATCTTGTAATGCTGCGATTTCAGGGTCAGCAGATGCCTCTAAAATGGTTTTATAACCCTTTAAATAACCTGCATAAGCACAAGCTGCATGCGGCGCATTGTATGTGTACAACTTAATTTCCTTTAATTGTTCCAAATCATCGCGCAATTCCATCCAACGCGTTTTGCTAAAATCTGCATAAACGGGGGGTTGAATCAGCAATGACATGGTTGCTGTCGTAACAACATCCAACGCAGTTGTCGTTTCAGCATTTGTGGATCTACGCACAATCACGTCTGTAACAATGGCATTTTCACTGAACCATGCCCTTTCTTGGCTGCCCTCCAACGCATTTTCAAACGCCTTTTTGAATGCGGGAATGCTATGATTTTTGTTCGTGCAGCATAGAATTGTAAGCTTATCACCATTTCGGCGAGCGCGCTCCGAAATGCCTTTACCAAGATAAGCAGCCGCTTCAGGGATATCTTCTGGATACAGGCAAAGGGCAATTACTTCGGCCTCTAATATCGCAGGCAAACACGAATATTCCTCGTCATAGCCATAAACTTCATAGCCAGTAATTTCCCGCTTAAAGGTTCCGTTTTCCTGATAAACAGTAACGTTATATTTGCCCGTTTTCAATGCATTTACTACTTCCGGGTCTTTGTCTAGGAAATAGACTTGCCAACCGTCTGTAGAAAATGTCTCTCCCAAAAATCCTTTTCCTTCTCTGCCAGCGCCAACCACTAAAATTGATTGCATATGTCTCCTCCTTATTGTTTGAATTTTAGCGAACTTCTCGCTTCACTCATAAAGTACTATATTTTTTCCATATAAGCAAGACTCAATTGCGTACGGAATTATATTTCTCTGATTCGCACATTTTCATATTTTGTTTTATAGCAAATTAACGAAAAATCGCAACAAATTCAATTTGAAACGCAACTAAATATTTTGTGTTTTTTCTAAATAATACAAACAAACTGTTGTGTTAATGACAAAATCACTTGTATTCTAAAAATAACTGTGCTATAATTGTGAATGTCAATGAATTTTTGAGCCACATGATCGCGAATATTTGAGCCACTAACGATCATAAAAAAGTGAGCTATAATGTTTGGAGAAAAATAGGAGGTTATTTATGGTAAATAAAAAACGTTCTCGACGAGATCGGATTTTAGAGTTGGTTAACGAAAAGGGATCCATAACCACAGCAGAACTCTCTAGCCATTTTCAAGTAACCAATGAAACAATAAGAAAAGATCTTCATTATTTAGATTCTGCGGGTTGCATAAAGAAAACACACGGTGGGGCAAATTGTATTGGAACTTTGTTTAGAGAACTCCCTTCTCTGCAATTAGAGCAATATAGAAACGAAAAGATAAAAATTGCTAAGAGCGCAGCGCGATTTTTAAAAAATAATGCTGTATTTTTCATTGATAGTGGTAGCACGGCAAGCTATTTGGCAACTTTGCTCGATTCTTTTCATTCTATTACGGTTGTAACCACCTCTATGCTTGTTGCCAATATCATGCAAAGTCAAGGAACTGATAATTACTTATATCTCCCTAGTGGATTTGTTAATTACCAGGCCATGCATATATATGGTCGTTCAGTGGAACGTTCGCTACAAGATTTTCGTTTTACTGCAGCATTTTTTGGTTCGAGCGGAATCCGGTACCACGATGGACCTACAGTTTTGGATCCACAGGAAATCGCTTATAAGTCCATCGTTGCAAACAATAGCGAAAAGTGTGTTATTATGTGTGATCATTCAAAATTTTCTATTGGCGGTGTTGCACAATACCTTTCTTGGAATAAAGTCGATTATTTTATTACTGACTCTGGTGCGACACCAGAGAACCTAAGTACACTTGGCTCCCATCCCCAAATTATCATTGAAAATTCATTTTACACTCCATAATTGCAACTCTTGATCTTTTAAATTCAAAAAAATAAAAGAAAGGAAAAAAGTATGGAACTTCAACTGGCATTAGACCGAATTGAAAAAAGCGCGCAATAGATATTGTAGAGTCTCTAAAAGATTTAATTGATATTGTTGAGATTGGTACTCCATTCTCCATTATGCAACCAATTGAAATAATTAATGATTTTAAAAAAATATCGCCATGCCTGCGAGTGCTTGCAGACTATAAAATTATGGATGGGGGCTATGCTCTTGCAGAAATCGCATATAAAGCTGGAGCAGACATTGTGACAGTTTCTGCTCAAACTTGGGATGAAACAATTCTCCAGACAATACAAGCGGCAAGAGACTATGGAAAACAAGTATTAGTAGATATGATGGGAATAAAAGAAGAGGACATCGCCGAACGGGGAAAACAGATTGACAACATGCATCCAGACTACATTTGTACGCATAGGGCTGTTTCTGTTAACAGAGAGACAAGTTCTGAAAAAACTTTGAAGATTTTGCGGGAAACCATAAGGCAAACAAAAATTGCGGTTGCAGGCGGAATAGATTTAGAAACGTTACCCAAAGTTCTTACCTATCAACCTGATTTGGTGATCATTGGAAGTGCCATCACCAATGCAACAGAACCCAGAAAAGTTACAAAACAAATATATGAGATTATGGGGAAAAAGAAATGACAGCAAAGGATATTGCGTTGAGTGAACTTCATACCCTAAAAGAAATTATCAAAGACGTAAAAGATATTGAGTTACGAAACACGAAGGGTATGCGGGAGCGCAGAGTGTTGGCGGTCAGGAAGTAAGAGAACAGGACGGTGCAGAGTTGCTTGAAAGGATTCTAAGCAGGGACAACCTGAACAGAGCCTACAGGCGGGTCAAGGCCAACAAGGGAGCGCCGGGAATTGACGGGATGACTGTTGAGCAGGCGCTGCCCTGGTTGAGAGAACACCGGGAAGAACTTCTGGAAACGATACGGCAGGGAAAGTACAAGCCTCAGCCAGTACGCCGAAAGGAAATTCCCAAGCCGGACGGCGGGGTACGAAAGTTGGGAATCCCAACTTTCGTAGACCGCATTATCCAGCAGGCAATTGCACAGCAGCTAACACCAATCTATGAACCGTTGTTCTCGGACAATAGTTTCGGCTACCGTCCGGGCAGAAGCGCCCAGATGGCAATTCTGAAAGTGAAGGAATATGCGGAGCGGGGATATACCCAGGCGGTGCTTGTGGATCTATCCAAATACTTCGATACCCTGAACCACGAATTGCTGATGAATCTTCTGCGAAAGAACATCCATGACAAGCGAGTTATAGAACTGATGAAACGGTATCTGAAAGCCGGGGTCATGGAAAAAGGATTGCTGGTGAAGACAGAAGAAGGCTCTCCTCAGGGAGGCCCGCTCAGTCCACTGCTTGCCAACATCTACCTGAACGAATATGACAAGGAGATGGAAAGACGGGGCGTGCCGGTCGTTCGCTATGCGGAGGATATTGTCGTCCTGGCAAAGAGCAAGCGGGCAGCAGAACGACTTCTGGAAACGACCCAGCGATATCTTGAGGGAAAGCTGAAACTCAAGATGAACATGGAAAAGAGCAGAGTTGTCAGCATATTCTCAATCCGAAATTTTAAGTTTCTGGGCTTTGCACTAGGGAAGGGGAGAAAGGGCGTATATGTCCGGGCCCACGCAAAGTCCTTGAAGAAAGCCAAAGCAAAGCTGAAAGAACTGACTTCCCGCAGTCAGGGCAGAAATGTCCGAGTGGTGATGCAGAAGGTAAAAGTCTACATCCGGGGCTGGCTTGGTTACTTCGGAATTGCGAGCATGAAGACAACGATGCAAAGATGGGATGAATGGCTGCGGAGAAGGTTCCGGTGCTACATCTGGAAACAATGGAAGCTTCCCGGAACGAGAGTAAAGAACCTGATGAAATTGGGAATGCCGCAGTGGCAGGCCCACAGAAACGGGAACTCACGAAAGGGGTATTGGGCAATTGCCGGAAGCGGTATTCTTACAAAGACCATTACGAACAAGAGACTCGCAGAAGCCGGATACTTTGAAATCCAGAACTACTACGAGTCTCTGCACTTATGCGATTGAACCAACCTGTACCGAACGGTACGCACGGTGGTGTGAGAGGTCGGGGCTACTTTGTCCCTCCTACTCGATGTATGAAGATAGTATCAGTAGTTTCCTATTATATATTCCGCTAATGAATCAGAAATCCTTCGTGTCTTTGCTCCAAGGGCCGTTTGAAAAATATCTCCCGTAGGGGCCTGCCAGATCACAATTCCATCAATACCTGTTTCTTCGACAACATACCAAGAGTAGGCATCCGAAACACGCTGTCTCTGTAACAAAGTAACATCTACAACATTCAATCGAGCAGATTTACAGATGCCGGTCAGCTCATGCCCATCAAAGCAAGCTAATCCAATATCTTTGAGATAGCATCTGTAATCAGATGAGAACTTAATACCGAGCTGTTTCTCTGCGGTTTCAATTTCTGTATCTGTTCTACCATTTCCGCCGATATACTCTGGAGCATTTTTCAAAATATCGATAATATCGCTCATATGTTATACACCTCCGTTTCCGAATACATGGTTGCCTACATATTGCCAGAACTCTTTTCGAGTATTTCCAAATCCAGGTCGATCAATCTCAGATGCTTTTTCAGCGATATTGAGAATTGCCGAATTGCCCTGATGTTGGGCTTCTGTCAGGACAGCCAATGTACCATCAGCCTTTTGCCCTATATGGTGCAACTGATATGCTTTTCCAGTTGCAGGATCTAACGGAGCATAACCCTTTTGCATACGAACCAGATTAGTCACTTCGGTTCCGTCAGGCAACTGGCTCACATAGTTCAAATCAATATTCTGAACAAGTGCAACACGACCGTTTACCATAACAGGCTTCAAACCTGCTTTTTTATAAACCAGATACTCGTCCATACTATGAAGCTGAGAGATAACATCCAGCGGTAAATTGGAATCTGCTTGGATAAGTGCAGCTTCATTCATGGTCAATCCACTCTTGGTTGCTGACCTCAGAAGGAATGCTTCACTACCGCCGCCGATCACAGCTCCGCTGATGGCTCCCCACTTGAAACCTTCAGTTGCTCCCAAAGCAGCTGCTTCCATGGCTTCATTAAAATCACCAGTCTCAATACCTCTAACTACACCGGCAGAGATACCACCGAATACTGCGGAAGAAATGGCGAATGTCTTTGCAGTCGTTGCAGATGCCGCAAATATCATACTGACAGCAGGTGCGCCTACACCTGCGGATATAACAGAAACGGTTACGCATACAAGAATGACGCCCGTGCCGATAGCGACATTTTTGAGCATTGTTTCAGTTGCATTATCATCAATCGCCTGAAGTTCCCGAACCGTAGTATTGCCGTCGTCGCCAAGCGTAAAGATGTAGCGCGTGCCTTGGAAAACTTCATCCAGTTCAGCCAGAGTATAACCGAAGTACACATTCGACTGAGAATTGAACGCAACTTCATCAAGGTATTCTTTCGAGATATAAACTGCACTAACATTTTCTACAACATATTCTTCGCTGTTCAGAGCCTGTACAGTTTCTCTATACACGAGGTTTTCCACCTGAAGAAGCAGGTTTTCATCACTCAGAGAATTAAATTCAGGCTGAACTTCAATCCATTCCGTCGGAACGGAAACAATATCAGCTACAGAATCAGTAGATGGATTTTGTGTCTGAGGCTGTGAGCAACCAGTAAGAACCATTATTACCGCAAGGAGAAGAGAAATTGTACGTTTCATTCCTCATCACCTCCTTGGTCCTTTTGGTTATCAACCGGAGTTACCTTTAACAATCAACTTGTCTTTATATACAACAATAAGTGTTTTTCCATGAAGTACATATTGATACATTCCCTGCTTCATCAGATTACTCATAAAAAAGTGAACTACCGAAATTTGTTGAATCAAATTAATTATATCATATTACATCGAACAAATCTATTCCTTTCACTGCCTTTGATTACTGCATAATAACTCATTTTTGTGTCTGTGCCTTTGTGAACTCTTCTTTTAGATGGTAATCAATCTCACTGTTTCTATCCATATCAAAGAACACCTCCGTATTGTGGAGTGCCTTCTGATACTCCCGCATTTCTTCTCTAGCGAGCCTGTACTGCGCGTACAGGCTCTTTTTCTGCTCCAGAACAGTGGCATACTCCTCCGACAATTCCTTGACCTTTGGCAGCTTGGATACGCCCATTTTCTGGAAGGCATCCTTTGCCGCTTTATGGAGGGTGATTTCCTCCCGGTGGGCTTCAAAGAACGCTTTGCTGTAGCCAGCCTTCATATACTTGTCTGTGCCGCCCCTGCACAATGGCTGCTTGTGGTGACAGTGTATTTCATCAAGCCAAAGCTCTTTTCCTGTCACAGCACAGCGCCCGTATTGTGCGGCGTAAAGAGAAATCCTGTTGTCCATGTACTCAACACTTCGTCGTGGCTCTTTTATACGCATCAGCGCAAGCATAATCGAAGTGTTAATGCCAAGGTTTTTGTGAATTTCTGCTCTACCCTCCGGTGTGTATTTACAAACCTTTTTCTTCTTGAACAATGGGGTTTTGGTCTGAATATATCCGACAGGTGCTACGGTTTTACTGCTGATAAAGCGAATTTGTTTGCTATCACCGTAATTCTTGCGGATATAGACCTCATTGATTTGCCTCTTTTTCGTAAGCCTGCCATAAAGTCTGTTCTTCATCACTGTAGACACTGCCCGGTGTATCTGTTCACAATCCGTTGCAATCATGGTTGCATAGCGGTAGTAGTTGTGAATTCCGAATACCATCGAATTGTACAGAGTAATTTCTCTGGCTTCGTCATCTCGGTCTTGAACATGGGCAATCTGCTTGACCTGCTCAATAAGAGCGGCTTTTTCTTTTGAAATGGCTTTTTCAGTCATATGCGATTTAACCACATACCGTTTCCGCTTCTTGACTGCTTTCATTTCAAATCCAAGAAATTCGGAGTAGTGCCGTTTCAGATTAACGATTTTCGACTTTTCTTCACTGATTTCCAGTTTGAGCCGGTCTTGCAGCCACAGTTTTACAGCAATGAATACTTTTTCTGCATCACTGCGTTTCCGACAAAATAACTTGAAATCGTCTGCATAGCGGACAATATGCACTTCCTTGAGTTTAGTGGTATTTTTGAAAGCACCATTCCTGATTCTTTTCCGGGTCGCACAGACGGATCGCAAGCAGCGGCCTGGCTGTTTCATAATCCTGAAGTCCTTTCACATCAATAGGAAGTTCCAGGCTGTTTTCCATTTTTATCTGTGCAATTTCCTTCATAATGTCGTCCATCGGGCGGCCTTTGCCAAACTGTTCCTCATAGTGTTCCAGATAAATGGACGGTGCAGCCGTTTCATCATCCTTTCGGATGATAAGCCCTGTAAGAATCCGGTCATTTCCTTTGGTGACTTTTTCAAGGGTTATCTTTGCATCCTGATAATCCACCGGCAGATATTCCCGGATATGGTTTTTTATATTTTCTGCAAATTCCTGATTCATTCGTTTTCCTCCCGTTTTCTGTTTTCTAACCATTCATCTTCCTGCTTTGCGGCCTGCATAAGACACATCAGCACAACGCCGGCAGACATTCCCCCGACGAATGTAAGAAAGTGTGTAATCATGTTCTACATAAAAAATCCTCCTAAAAAATAGGTAAAGAAAAACGCCCACCGAAAAGTGAGCGCATCATCAAGTATCAGTTATCCGTTTTTTCATTTTCTTTTCGCAATGGGTTGGCCTGGCAGAACAATCTCCCCGACAGGGATTTCCCGCAGTACCTTTTTCATCTGGTGGGCAAACCGGATTGTCCTCACCGTGCCTCCTTTTTCCCTCCCGTCATACACAGCGATCACCCGGCCAGAGTGGTCTACCATGTAGCGGTTCCGGTGGAAATAGACGCTGGGGTGATATTTCTCCTGCATGACAACAACATCCGCGCAAGCCTCCAGCATTTCATAAGTCCGGCCCTTTGCCATCAGGCTGTCCAGGCGCTTTTGATAGGGAATGACAGCAATCAGCTCCAGCACCGGATTTGTCTTTTTCTTCTCCAGTACAATCTCGGCAAAATACTGGTCCACGCCGTCTGCGAAGCCGCTCATAAAGCGGGTAAACCCGTCCGCAACAGCAGAATCAATTTCACGCCGCAGGGCGGTCTTTACACGGCCTATCTCTTTCTGGGGTAAATCCCTGTGCCCGGTGACACAGCAGGTCTTTCCTTCCATTTTTATTCCTCCGTCCGATAGGTATTATTCTTCACTTTTCATATTGTATTAGATTCAATTTAGCAAGTCAACGAAAACACCCTTTTTCCCTTTGCGAATAATGCAAGGGCGTGAGGTACAATCTATTACAGAATGGGAGGTGAAGGCGATGTATGAAGATTTTGTCCCGGAACGGCTGGCAAAGCTGCGGACACAGAAAGGCGTATCTGCGCGCGATATGTCTCTATCGTTAGGACAGGCAAACAACTACATCAACAACATTGAAAACAAAAAGTCACTTCCCGCCATGCAGTCTTTTTTCTATATCTGTGAATACCTGGGTGTAACACCGCAGGAATTCTTTGATGAGGGTAACACCTGCCCCGAAGCCTTGCGGGAATTTATCGCAGAGGCGAAACAGCTCGACTCCAAATCCATGCAGTATATCCTCGGTATTATGAAAGAACTCAATAGCAGAAAGTAAGCGGTCACGGTGCTGGCCGCTTTATTTGTAAATTTTTTTCGTACCCCTTGCATAAATCCCTCAAAGTGGATATACTATAAGTAAGAAAGTGAGAATTTCTTACTTTCAAACTTAAAGCAAAGGAGATGATCGTATGCTGGCCGAATTGCGTCAAAAAGCCCAGGTCACAATTCCAAAGGAAATCATCGTTAAACTCGGTCTGTCCGAAGGCGATAAACTGGACATCTTCGAGAAGGACGGTTCCATCTGCATTATGCCGGTGGTTGTCTACCCTAAAAAATATCTAAGCGAGCTTAAAGAAGAAATCGGGGATGTAAAAGCAAAAATTGCATCTGGGGAGCAGCCTGTCTTTGACAGCGTGGACGCCCTGTTTGACAAATTGGAGGCGGAATGATGGCGTATGAGTTTACCTTTACGCCCCGTTTCCAAAAGCATTTTAAGGGTCTGACCGCACAGGAGAAGAAGCAGCTTAAAACCAAGCTGGAACTTCTGGCCGAAAATCCTTCCCACCCGTCGCTGCGCACCAAACGCATCCAGGGAACCACAGACCTTTTTGAGTGCAGCGTCAACATGGACATCCGCATTATCTGGTATTACGAAGGTGACAAAATGATTATCCTGGTGGATGTAGGGCATCATGACATATTAAAGCAGTTTTAAGTAGCAGGGCGGTACGCTATGACAGTGTACCGCCTTTTGCTGCCTTCTGCCTTTCTTTTATTGTACCCTGCAATCCTCCCGATATGCCCAATCCCACTACCGGCGATAATTCCCGAATCACTCTCTAAAAGTCACTTTTTTATTTTCCTGTACTTCCAAATCCGCCTGTGCCGCGCTGCTCGCCAAGCTCCGAAACAAAATCTGCAATCACAACAGGAGTAATTACAAGCTGGCCTATCCGCGTTCCTTTGGAAAGTTCCTGCGGTTTGTTGCTTACATTACTGATAATGGCATGGATTTCCCCACGGTAGCCGGAATCCACAGGAGGAAGCTCACAGACCAGTCCCTTTATTGCCATGCTGGTGCGGGGAAATACGAAGCCGGCGTACCCGTCCGGCACTTCAATCCCGAACCCAAGCGGAACCTTTGCGATTTCTCCCGGCTGCAAGGTGTAGTCATAGGGCATATACACATCCGCGCCGGCGTCATTCCCGTGTGGACGGAAAGGGCGGCGGCTCTCCGGCACGCCAAAGTCAATCAATTTGATTTTCATACACCGCCTCCTTCCAAAAGTACCGGGTAGTCGTTTCTTAAAATGTCCTCTGGCGTCATAGTTGCCACCAGTTTCTGCCCACAGGTCATTTTTCCCTCCAGGCATTTGTCCATCTGGCAAAACGGTCCGGTCTGGGAAGGGGAGAACAAAGCCGGGCTGAGTGCGTAAAGTTCTTTCCAGATTTTCAAGAGTACGATCCGGGTTTCATCTGTATTTCTCCGACATACCCGCTGGCCGATGATGTGCTTCCACTGATAAGGCGTGGCGCTGATCATCAGCACATTCCGAAGCCCCTGGGGTGTGGCATATCCCGCCGCATCATGGCCGATTCCTTCGGCGCACAGCTTTTTGTAACAGTCCATGCCTTCGTGGCAGCTTTTTAAGTACAGTTCCCGGACCGCAGCCGGGGCGGCCAGGACCTCATAGGGTACGGCAAAATCCGCCTGCCCCGTATAATTGCTGTACTGTAAAGATGCGCTCATAAACTTTACTTCGTTTTGATGGCGCGTGATCTGCGAAAGGAACCGCCTGCTTGCCCCCACAACAGCAACGGTAATAACAGCGAATTTTTGGACCGTGGGGTGCGGAAGGCCGCTGATTGCCGCCACGGTATTCTCGCTGAACGATTTTTCATAAAGGGCCATCAGATCATCCATTGTGGCGATCTGGTGGCCCCTTTGGGTAAGCCTGGCGGCAAAGACCATGTTCTTCTCGGCCTCTGCAACCGCCTGGCAGTTCAAAATCTTCACTTCAATTTGGTTGATTGGTATGTCCCTCCTTTACAATGGCTTTCAATAAGAACAGATAGTTGAGGCTGTCTGTGATCTTTTCATTCCATGTGCTTATATCGTAATCCGTATCACTGTCAAAGCACATGTCATACAGGGAGACGATATGCTTCGCCAGCATCCCGGCAAGGGCACGCTCCGGCGTGGTGTGCTGCAAAGCTGCCGCCGCCTTAAAAGCCCCCAGCCGGTCCGTATCGTCCCCGGTGTATTCTTTGGTTTTCTTTTGAAGAATGTCAGCGCAGAGCTGCACCTGCTCGTCAAATACGGCATTGACTTCTTTTTGTGTGATATGGCATCGAAACAATGGTATTCACCATAAAAAATCCTCCTAAATAGCAGGTGCGGGAACAGACAGCCCCCGCACCAGTTTCCAATATTCTTGTTAGTCGTTTACAGCCGCCAGTTTTCCCATGACGATGAAGCGGCTCGCGCCTCCGGGCATACAGGTGGAAAGGGTCAGCACCTTATCACTGGAAGTCGCCGTAACATCGGTTTCAATGACAGAACGGCCCGCCATTTCAGAAAGCCATGTGGTGTAGGCCCCGTCATCCTTGAAGCTAAGCCTCCAGGGAGAAGTGCCGCTGCCGGACTCGCTGGGTTTTGCTACAAACGCCGTGAAAATTTCCACGACATAGCCGCCGCCAGGGGTGACAAGGTACATCTGCGGGTGTCCGTCAAAATAGCTCTGTTCGTCATACTCATTCAGCGCAGCGAACATGGAGCCGTCCCGCATATTGTGGCCGTAAATAATAGTATTGCGGTCCGAAAAATCCTCCTGATTTTCATAATCCGTAAACAGGCAGCCCGTCTTATTATAGGTACCGTCATACAGATGGTGTAGGTAATACTCGTTATCATCTGTCTGCGTTACCGGGTAGTTGATGGCCGTATCAGGAAGGGCAAGCCACCCGATGATGTCCGGACTGGTTTCCCTGAGAGCTTCAAAATCCACTGTGGGGAGAACCACAGAAGGGTCCGCCCCGGCAGGGTCCGTTTCCGTATTATCGTCCTCCGGCGCTTCGGTCTGCTCCGGCAGTTCTACATGGGAAGCAATGTCCTCATAGGCCCCGGCACTCTCGGAATACTGGTTAAGGTCGCGGACCATCAGAAACCCGCTGCCAAGTGCCAACAACCCGCAGAGGGAAACCGCCGCAATACCAACAGCTTTTCTCTTTGGGGTATTTCTGCTGTACTTGCCCTTTTTGAAATAGGCTGCGGCAAACAGCCCGCCGCCAATCACAGCCAGCGCCAGGAGCCCGCCATACAGGAAAATGAAATTGTCATCCCCGGTCTGCGGTACCGCTTTATCAGGGTTAGATGGTGTGGACGGATTGGACGGTGTTTTCGGATTATCCGGGTTATCCGGCGTTTTCGGTTTCTCCGGCTTTTCATTGAAGAACTGGACCGTTGCGGTTTCGTCTGCCTTGATCTCCACGGTGGCAGCGTCAGGAATGATATAGTCCCTGCTTGCCCGGTTGGAGATTTCCGTTACGGTATAAATGCCAACACGTAGCCCTTTGACCTCGATCACGCCGGATTTTGGACTGGTAAAGGTCTCACAGTAGGAGCCGTCTGCGCTCTTGACCTCAAAAGCGAACCCATCCTTGCGCCCGTCACTGGAATCCTTTGTAATCTTCAGGTTCCCGCGGTACGCCTCATTGGTAAAGCCCCGTCCGGCCTCACCATTTTCCACAACCGCAACCTGGCCGTCCTCTGTGATGGCAAAGTAGTAGGCGTTCTCGTCAAGCTGGTAGCCCTCCGGTGCCTTGCTTTCCTTCACAAAGTAGCCCTTTGCCAGAAGGCCCTCCGCGGTGTGGTAGCCTGCATCCGATTCTTTCAGTGTGCCGATCTTTGTATCTTCGGAATCAAATTCCTTATTGCCGTTGGCGTCCTCATACAGATCGAATACCGCGCCGTAGAGGAAACGCAGGAAGGTGTTGTTATCTTTATTATCTTTGTCCTCTTTCTTCACAGAAGAAGGCTCGTCTACTGCCTCGGTTTTCATCACCTGCACGCTGCCGCGGATCAGGGTATTTTCCACTTTGATTTCAATGCGCTGGCCGTCCACACCGATATAGATATGGTGCTGTTCGGGGCTTACCGTATAAAGTGCCGGAGAGGAAATTTCCTTTACGATCCAGTGGCCGTAAGGGATATTCTCAAAAGAAAAGCTGCCATCCTCGGCAGTGGTGACAGTAAGCAGTGCGTTTTCCCCGGTAAATTCTTCCGTGTCCGGCCTGAATAATCCCATCAGTGCCCCGGACAGCTTCACATCTTCGCCACCCTCCGGGTTTTCGCCGACTTTCACGCCGTCCACACGCCCGCGCAGCAGGTCGTTGGAAACAACCTCGCCTTCATTTACAAGAATCTGCACCAGCGCCGCCTCCTGGCCGGCATACTCAAAGACAACCGGATATTCGGTATCAGAGAGGATATAGGCGTTGTTTGTGGTGCATTCCTTCACATAGTAGCTGCCAAAAGGCAGGTCGGAAGCAAAGGAAGCGTCATAGCCGCCCGCCTCATTCGGGTCAACGGAAACCACCTCTAAAAGCCCGCCAGCCGGAATTACGCTGCCGTCAAGAGCCGTCAGGTCTGCGGAAGCATACAAGCCGAAAGAAATATCTTTGTATTCCTCATTCATGCCAAGCCCAAAAAGATCGTCCGTTTCCAGTGCTTTGAACAGGCTCACATCCACCTTCTGACGCTCGTCATAAAGTCCGATGGCGGTCTGCGTTACTTCCACAGTTTCACCCGCATAAGTAAGCTCGGCATATTCTGGCTGGGTATTTAAGACCATCCCCTCCGGCGCCTGGCGTTCCTCCAGACGGTAGCGGCCCAGATAGAGAAGCCCGCTCTGGGCGGTTCCATCCTCCCCGGTGGTAAGGGTTTCCACAACCGTATCTTTTGCCGCCCTGAGCGTTCCGTCACCGGTATAAATATCTTCATCCGCGATCACGTCATAGACTGCGCCCGGCAGCCCCATGACCTCATACACCGGCTGGTACAGACCATCGTTCTCCTGGACGGAAGCGAATACCTCGCCGGTCTTGGTGATGGTAAGCTGCCCCTTCTGCGGCATATTGTACTGCGTAACCGTGACAACGGCCTCGCTGCCGTCAATGGTAAACGGCACCGGCTCGCTGGAAAGTACATACCCGTAAGGTGCCGCCACCTCGTAAAGCTCATAATCCCCGGTGTGCAGAGGCTCCGGCAGCATCAGCCAGCCTTCATCCGATACATAGAAGGTATCAAGGGTTTCCGGGTTCGGATAGTAAATATCCTGGGTGACAAATTCCCCGGTAGACAGGTCCTTGATCTGGAAACCGGTGCCCGTCATGGGGATAATATTGCCGGTTTCCGCATCGCATTTCTCCACACGCAGCCTTGCGGTAATGGTGCGGTTATTCAGGATATAACTGTAAGTCCGTCCGTTGGAGGAAATAAAGACCGTAAAATCCGGGATAAACGCTTTTCCTTCCTCGCCGGAAACCTGGTGGATTGTATAATGGCCGTAAGGGAGCATTTTGGAGGAAGCAAAGCCGTCTCCATCGGTGGTGAGCAGATCACGCTCGCTTTCCTTTGCCGCATCATAACTGCCTGCCGCCTTCAGGTAAACCTCAAAGACCGCACCGGCCTCCGGGCGTTCAATGACGCCCTCATCGGGTTCGTCCGTATTTTCATCCCCGGACACATCCGGGTCCAGGTCGTCCGTATGCTTCACCAGCTGGATATTTCCATAAATGACCGTTTCCGTAACCTGGTTTTCCGTGGTATTCAGTTCCACTTCATATAGGGTCGGGGAAGCACCCACCTCATAGACCGTATCGTTTAAGAGGTAGCCGGTACTAGGATCAATCTCCCTCACCGTCCAGTTATCACCGCAGACATAGTAGCGGGTCATAAAGCTGCCGTCCGGCTCGGTGGTGTAGGTGTCTACCAGCTCGCCATTGTTATAAATGCCATAAGTTGCACCGGCAAGGGTGGCGTCGCCCTGGGCGGTGCCGGTATCAGCGTCGCTCTTTACCACATGGACGCGGAACTTTTTCAGGATATTGCTGAAATGCACCGTGGAGGTCTGGCCGCTTTCAATGGTGACATACTGCGCGGAAGGGGTCACATAACGGTCCACCGGCAGCTCTTTCACCAGATAAGTGCCGGGCAGCAGCTTTTCTTTAATCTGCCCGTTTTCTCCGGTAGTGACGGTTTCATCCACTTTATTTCCCAAAATGTCCGTGCCTGAAATTTGGAAAGGAATCCCGGACACAATACCGTCCTCACTGGTCTTGACAATCTTTGCGGTGCCGTAGGTTTCGGTCTTGATCTTTACAAAGAAGGAAACCGGATCGCTAGCGCCGGTCATCATAGTCTGGTAGCCGGGTCTGCCCCAGATCAGCATGTCATTGGCAACCGGGATGTCCTTTCGGAATCCAAAGGTGACGGGGTCCATAATCATGTTCTTACTGGTGAACGTGTACTTGTTCCCGCTTCTTGTGACGGAAACGCCGCTGCCTTTCAAAGTCTCCAGGTCGATTTTCAGGTTATTGGTGTCCGTGACAGTCAGGGTATAAATCTTCTTTTCCGTGTCCCATTTCAGTTCCAGCTCTGGTGCCTCGCTTTTCTTCGTGGAAGTAAAAGAGGGGATCGTGGAATGGGAGGCAACCTGTGACAAAATCCAGTTGTAGGCTTTTTCCGCAGGACGTCCGGCAATCACGCTGAAATACTGGTTGGCATCTGCATGTCCGTTCCCGTGCCGGCTGTATGAGTCGCTGCGAAGCTGCTGCTGGTATTCCCAAAGGATGATCTGCGTCGCCATTTTGTAATCGTCCTCGTTAATGCCGGACACAGGGAGGGAGGCGCCGGGTTTCCAGCCGTAGATTGCCGTGAGGGTGATCCCCCGTCTTGCCTCGGAAGGGAGCAGGTTTAAGTAATTGCTGTTGGTGCCGCTTTCCGATGTATAGGTATTGTCGGAAGTGTTATAGGCAATGCCGCTTTCCACGCAATATACCTGCTGGCTGCTCCCGTCCGAAGCTGTCAGCATATAGTGCCGGTAAGCGTTGCCCCCGGAACTGCTGCGAACATCCATCGTTCCATCAGAATTGTAAACAAGGTAGGTGTAAGGCGCCGGCGCATAATAATGCTGTCCGTCAGACCCTACATATTGATCGCCCAGCCAGGAGCTTGCTTTCTGTCCCGGCGAAAATGCGAACGCCTGGGTAGGGATCATCCCAAAGACGCATACTGCGCAAAGCAGAAATGCCAGCAGCCGCTTTACGCCGCTGCGGTAATGGGTATTTGTTTTCTCCATGAAAAATCCTCGCTTTCTTAAAATGGTAAAGGACAGCTTTACTCGCTGTCCTCCTGTTCATCATCGATCCTGTCGTCAAAATCATCTTCGGAGAGATATTCCGGCTCTCCATAGGCTTCATCCGGGTCAAAGCCTTCGCCGTAGCCGTCATCCTCGAAATCTTCGTCATCCTCTGCCTGCTGCTTCGGACGGACGATCTTTACATAATAGCCAACGCCGCCTACCGCAAGCAAGGCAAGGGCCTCCGGTGGAACATCATAGTCAAAATAATTCCCTCCGCCTCCTGCGCCTGCTGCCGGCAGATGCCGCTCGCTGGTATCGCCGGTATCGGCAAAATACAACGGGTTCCTATACTGTCCGTCAACCAATACCTCCAGGTGCAGGTGCGGCCCGGTGGAGTTTCCGGTGCTGCCGACCTTTGCGATCACATCCCCGGCTTTTACCTCCTGTCCGGCAGATACTAAGATTTGTGAACAGTGGCCGTATTTGGTGGTAAGGGAGTGCCCTTCGTAAGCCTCGCCCTCAATGGCGACGCACAGACCATAGCCGCCCGCATTTCCTGCCAGCGTGACCGTGCCGTCATGCCCGGCCAAAATTTCCGTGCCCTGGGGCATCCCGATGTCAACGCCGGTATGGTAGTTCTTTTCCCCGCTAATCGGGTGTACTCGGTAGCCGTAGTAGCTGGTGACATAGGGCAGCCAGTTGGTGCCAAACACATTTTTCACATACTGCCGGTTTCCTTTGGTCTGCAATAGAATCTCGCAGATTTCTTTCTGGTCTGCGTCCATGCGTGAAACCACCAGGTTTTCAAGCGGCATGGAAGTAAGCGTTACATTTAAGATGTGCCACTCATAAGGCACTTCTTCTTCGGTTTCCTCGCCGGTCTCTGGGTCAATGCTTGTTTCTGTCCGGTAGCGGATTTCCGTTTCCTCCGTGAAGGATAGGGAATACTGCCCGTTAAAAAGCTCCCGGAGGACGCTCTCGATCTGTGCATAGGTGAAATCCTGATACGCAGAGGTGAGATACCCCATTAAAACATAAGGATCATGCTCAATGGGGCCGATATTATAGCGGTACTCGTCATAACCGGGCCGGTCCGATTCCACACGGTTGATCTGCATCTGCAGGTCCGTTTCCCACTCGGTATATATAAGCTCCGCATTGTTGATGTCCGCGTCGTCCGCCAGATAAGTAGAGGCGGCAAGGCTCCCCAACCCTCCGGTTCCAATATTGGAAAAGGAAGAAAACAAGGAAGCGATCAGGAAAAATACCAAAAGGAGCAGGATCACGATTCCGCATAGAACCGGGTGGCGCTTGACAGCGTGAACCACACTTAACGTGCGTCCCCGATCACCTGCTGGCGCGGGGTATGTTCAAAGGCTTTTGCCGCCTGGTTCACCTGGATTTTCGCATGTTTCAAAAGCGTCTTGATGATAGTTGCCGGCTGGTTCTGTTCCTCCAGGTGGTCCACCATATTCTTACAGCCCTCCGGGAGATATTCAGCCATATCTTTACAGACATCGGCCAGGTCGCCCATAAAGCCCCAACAGCTATCCGTGAGTTCGCCGTTTTTGTAAAGCTCAAATCCGTAGCACTCGCCCCGCAGGTAGGAATCATAAGCGGCCACTTCGCTGCGCATCAGATCCTCCACCTTTTTCCGAAGGGCGCCGGTCATTTTTTCGCCGCCGAACTCTTTTAGGGCATCCTCTTTGGAAACATAAATCCATCCCACCTGCCCGCTGTCCCAGGGATCATTGAAACTTGTGGTCTGCATGGCAAGGCCGCTGTGATCCATCAGATAAAGGGGCAGCGTAATGTGTTTTTCGGAGATCACCTTCAGCATGGCGTCATCAACCGCCTGTTCCTCCGTCTTGGGCCCGTGCCGGAACCGGCTGCTCACAATGTTCACCATGTGTTCATAGCGTTTCAGACCCGCTTCATCATGTCCCACGGTATCTAAATACATCTCCCGCAGGAAATCGTCTTTATCCATGTAATCGTGGCTGTCACCCAGTGCGTAGCGGGAGTGGAAGCAGATCATCGTTCCAAAATGCTCGTCTACCTCACGGGGAGAGATTAAAATATCGTCCGGCTGCACCATCAGGGCATAGGGACCTTCTACTGCCATCAGCATAAGCTATCAGCTCCTTTCCGGCTCTCTGGGCCTTTTATCCGGCGCTTTCGGCTCTGTCTGCGCTGCCTGTTTCCTTGCATTGTCAAGCTCTTCCCGCACCGAAACATCCCGCCTGGCCTCCGGTGCCCCTGCGTCAAAGAAGCCCGGCAGCTCCTTGAAGCCGATACTGTCCACGTAATATGCGGCGTCCGCGCCATTCTCATGCAGGATCACCACATCGGAAACGGAAAGGGAGTGACCCCTGAAATCTTCCGGGTGGTCGATATTGAACCGCCTGTAAATATCCTCCAGTGTTTCGCCCGGTTCCCGCTGCCTTGCATAGACCATCTGGTAATGATCCCGATCCACGGAAAGCCCTTTACTTTCCAGCCAGTCCAGGGACATAAAACGGAGGTTATCTGTATTGTCCGATAAGCCAAGCTGATAAATAGAATAAGTGCTGATCCCGTACTCTTTTTCATAGGAAGAAATACGCGCTAAAAGCGGCGCTGTTTCTCCCTCCATGTGTTCCTCGCGCTCAAATGCCGCCAGCCTCATTCGGATTTTTCCGGTATCTCCTGAAAGCAGCTCGTCCGCCATGCGCTCTTTCTCTGCATGGGAATCCGGGTACAGGTCTGCATAAGCCCCGCTGTTCTGCCTGAAAAATTCATCCAGGTCAAAGGCCAAATCCGTGGTATCGTCAAGCCTTATGTCATCCCTGCCCGGTTCCTCCATGACAGAAGCCGGCTGCTGCTTTTCTTCCGGTGGGAGGGGCTGCTTCACCGCAACGATCTCACCCGCAAGCCGGAAGAACTTCTCCGGGTATTTGAAATGCTCCGTGTATTTCTCCATCAGGTCAGCGGGAAGGTCTGTAAAATCTTCTTCGCCCAAACCGACGATCAAAAAATTGCCGGAAACAATATCGTACAAATGGCCCTCATCATCATAAAGTGCCCGGTTCAGAGGCAGCCCCATGAGCTTACCTTCATCATTGCAGATCAGCCCAACCAGATCATCAAAGGGATAAGTTGCTTTACCTCCGGGTCAAAGCGTTCCAACGCCATGATGTCGTGTCCCTTCAATTTCTCCGCGCCGGATTGTTGCCTGGCCTCGGCAATCTTTTCCCCAATCGTCTGGGGCGGGTAAGGCAGACGGTAATTCTTCTGAATATCCCGCACGATGTCCATGCACTCGGCATCCGTCAGGATGCGCAGCTTTGCCATCAGGTTTTCCGCTGCCTTCCGTTGTTCGGGATTCTTTGTGTACCGGGCGGTCATGTAAAGCTCGTTCAAGACTTTGGATTGATAGTCACCCTCAACCTGAAACAGCAGCCGTTTTTCCATTTCGTTTAATTCCATGTGAATCTCCTTTCTCCTGAAAATGGGTATGAAAAAGGGCGCCCACCTGTAAAAGTGAAACGCCCACGGCAATCAGCGATCCGGCAATGTACCGGACCGCTGGCACTATTAAATTTTGTCGTTAATGAAACAACCTCCTTTTTTCGATGATTTTCTCGTCACATTTCAACTTGGAAAAGGAATTGAATAAATGACGGCAAACGCTCAAACCCCTTGAAAATAAAGGCTTTTTCCGTTTGTCGTTATTATACCGTAACGGCATAGCTGTGCCAGTTTCCTCTATGCCAATGGTGTGAGCCTGAAGGAGATTCAGGAATGGCTGGGACACAGCGATATCAGCACAACATCCAATATCTACACACATTTGGATTTTTCCAGTAAGGTCTCGTCTGCAAATGCAATTCTTCCGGCGTTTCCAAAAAATGTTCAATATTATGCTTCTGAGCAGTAAAAAAAATGCTCCGAAGCATAACACTTCGGAGCAAATATGGTGCCGGTGGCGGGGGTCGAACCCGCACGAGTTATTAGCCCAACGGATTTTGAGTCCGCCTCGTCTACCAATTCCAACACACCGGCAGATATATTTCTTTACACCCGGATAAGCATCCCCCAGAATTTGGAGGGATATGCAGGAGGGATGTGAAAGGCAAATGAAAAACAGAATCCGAAAAACGCTTGATTTTCCAGGACTTTTCCCAACACCGGCGACAGATGGCGAAGAGATTTTTGAGTCCTCCTCGTCTACCAGTTCCAACACACCGGCAGGCGCTTTTATAGTATAGTACAGATTCAGGAAAAATGCAAGAAAAAGTTTTCATCTCCGCCCGGGAAGACATGCTTGTACGTCTCCCCGGGCGGGTTGTAAGGACTTTATTCGCCGCCGATTTCTTCGATTAAATACACGTCGGAGCCGAAATCTCCCTGTGTGCGCTGTTCAGGGGCGTAGCCGGTGCCGCGGAACAATGGGGAAAGCATAATGCCCGCTGCCAGCGCCGCGCTGGAAGCTGTCAGCGTTTCCGGTTTTCCCGGCAGTGTAATGTGCCGGTCGGCAATCCGCAGAAGCGCGCCGTTGGGATTTACGTTGACCGGGGCGACATGCTTGAGCAGATTCCCGAACTGCCCCACCCGGATGGCCTGCGCAAGGGACGTGACCCGGTAGTCCGTCTCCGGTTTCAGGCCCTTCACGCGAAGCCGCTCGTAGCCCGGAGCGGCATTCACCAGCCGGTGGAACACCCCCGCCAGCGTCACCTTTCCGTCCGACACCTGCCAGCCCAGCTCCGTGCGGCGGAATGTGCCGAATTGAAAGACTTCGCGGTAGCGCTTATAGAACGCGATCTGCCCTTGAATTTCTTTGATCTCCACGGGAAGCAGCGTCCTCAAATCCAACTCGTAGCCAAGGCATCCAAAAAATGCCACATTCCCCCGGGTGTTCAGGGGCGTATTTCGCAGCGTCTGGGCATGGGGCGCGGCAGAGACGTGTGCGCCCACCGTGGACTGGGGATAGAGATAAGAAATGCCGTTCTGAATGGTCAGCCGCTCAATGGGGTCTGTATTATCAGACGCCCAGATCTGGGGGGAAAAGCAGAGCATTCCCAAGTCAAACCGGTTGCCGCCGGAGGCGCAGCCCTCCAGCAGGATGTCCGGCCGGGGCGCGAAAATCCGGCGAAGCACGTCGTACAAGCCCAGGACAAAATCGTGGGCTTTCGCCCCCAGCGCCACGGAATGACGGTTCATGTCCCACTTGACGTAGGAAATGCCGGCGCTGTCCAGAATCCGGGAGACATTCTCCACGATATAATCCCGCACCTCCGGCTTGGTCAAGTCCAGCAGCAGCTGATTGCGCCCCAGCACCGGCTGGAAGCCGTCCGTCAGCGCCCAGTCCGGATGGGCGCGATAGAGGTCGGAGTCGGGATTTACGGATTCCGGCTCAAACCAGAGGCCGAAGGAAAGCCCCTTGTCCTTGAGGTGCCGGGACAGCCCTTCCAGCCCCTCGGGAAGCTTCTTCCGGTTCACAGTGTAATCTCCCAGTCCGGCGCGGTCGTTGTCCCGCCCCGCGAACCAACCGTCGTCCAGTACGAACAGTTCACAGCCCAGCGCCTTCGCCCGGTTGGCCAGACTCAGCAGGCGGCGCTGGCTGAAATCAAAGGTGCAGCCCTCCCAGCTGTTGTACAGCACCGGCCGGGGACGGCCGCGCCAATGGGGCGGGATGATATGGTCGGTGACGAAGGCGTGCATATTGGCGGACAGCCCGCCGAAGCCCTTGCCTGAGTGGCACAGCACCGCTTCCGGTGTCTCAAAGCATTCCCCCGGCGGCAGTTCCCGGGAAAAATTGCTGTCATTGATGCCCTGCATCACCCGGGTCAGTCCTTGGAGGGACTGCTGGGCGGCGGCGTAATGGTTGCCGGAATAGATCAGATTGAAGCCGTAGACGGTTCCCGCGTCTTCGGTCGCGCCCGGCTCATAGAGAAGAAAGCCGGGATTGTGGCGGTTGGAGGAAGAACCGGTGAGGCTTTCGTTGACCACCTTCGACGCGCCCACGGGGGTGTCGCACCGGCGCATTTCCGCGATCCAGCCGCCGTTGAAGGTCGCCATGGTGTAGCTCCCGGGCAGATCCACGCAGGAACTCATGAGCTTATTCAGCCGAAGGGGCTTATCACCGGTGTTCGTCAGCACCGTCCGGCGGACGATTGCCGTGGGAAAGGCCGTGTAGAACAGGGTCAGCTCCGCGCCGGGCTGGCTCAGGGTGATCTCCAGCGTTTCCCGTGCGTCGTGCGCCTGAGGAAGACCACAAGCCATGGAAACGCCGCCCTCATGGATTTTATAGCCGGTGTAGCGGAAATCCGCTGGCTCCCCCACCAGCTCCAGTGGCGATTCCCGGTAGTCTCCCCGCCCGCTGCCGCTCCATTCCAGCGGCAGGACGTCCGGGCAGCTGGCGGTATCCTTTGCATCAAGGAGAATGCTGGCACCCCAGCCCAGACCAGGGCGGCAGCTGAGTGCGTCCGCGTCCCAGGTCTTCACCGGCGCGCCGAAATGCAGATGCTCCGCAAGGCCGTAGGTGTCGATTTTGAACAGATAGGAGTAGGTTTCCGTCCGGATGTGGAATACGCCGTTTTCCTCGGTAATCATGGTCAGACCCGCCTTTCTTTTTCTTCCATTTTATACATCAAAAGCACCTCTGTCAACGAGATTTTAGGTGACGAACTGGATTCCCTATGCTATAATGAATACAAATCCCAAAAAGGAGTGAACTGCATGGAGCGCAAACGGTGGTACAAGGACAAGGTGTTTTACCAGATCTGGCCGCGATCCTTCAAGGACGGCGACGGTGACGGCATGGGCGACCTGTGGGGTGTGTATGAAAAGCTGGACTACATCAAAAGTCTGGGCTGCGACGGCATCTGGTTTTCCCCCATCTACCCCTCCCCCGGGGCGGACTGCGGCTACGATATTTCCAATTACCGGGACATCGCGCCGGAATTCGGCGGCATGGAGGCGTTTAAAAAGGTGCTGGAGGGCGCTCACGCCCGGGACATGAAGGTCGTCATGGATCTTGTGGTGAACCACACCAGCGACGAGCATGAATGGTTCCAGAAAAGCCGCCGGCGCATCGACCCTTACACCGACTACTACATCTGGCGTCCCGGAAAGCCCGGCGGGAAGCTCCCCAACAACTGGGACTCCTTCTTTGAGGGCAAAGCCTGGGCATTCGACGAGGTTCGGGGGGAATACTACCTGCACCTGTTTGCCGTGAAGCAGCCTGACCTGAACATGGATAACCCGAAGGTGCGGGAGGAAGTGAAGGGGATTCTGCGCTTCTGGCTGGACATGGGGGTGGACGGCTTCCGGGAGGACGTCATCACCTACATCTCCAAGAAGGAAGGCCTGCCGGACGATCACCTGATGCCGGCCTGCAAGGGGATGCCACACTACAATCACGGCCCACACATCCACGAATATCTGAATGAATTCAAGCACGACGTGCTGGATCATTATGACTGCTTCACGCTGGCGGAAGCCCCCATGGTGACGCCGAAGCGGGCGCTGACGTACATTGACGAGAAGGACGGCCAGTTGGACATGATGATCCAGTTCCAGTGCGTCGCCGCCGACTGTCTGTTCACCGATTACCTCCCCACGAAATTCAGCCTGCGGCGGATGAAGAAAGCCTTTTCCTCCTGGCAGGAAAAGCTCCGCGGCCGGGGCTGGAACTCCCTTTACATCGAAAACCACGACCATCCCAGAATCGTTTCCCGCTACGGAAGCGAGGAATTCTGGGCGCAGAGCGCCAAATGTCTTGCCGCCATGTACCTGTTCCAGCAGGGGACGCCCTTCATCTATCAGGGGCAGGAGATCGGCATGACCAACTGGCGGCCGGAACGCGCCGACAT
>ERZ773208.678-NODE-678-length-31326-cov-57.003326_pt1 | contig 31326 bp, 25 predicted proteins | sample MGYA00581006_ERZ773208 | MGnify/ENA primary metagenome ERZ773208 (study PRJEB29015, sample SAMEA2737793) | human gut metagenome | biome: human gut; feature: human-associated habitat; material: faeces | place: China | collected 2012 ... | reverse complement strand
GGTTCCATTCTATGAAATGGTAATTCACGGAAGCATTAGTTATTCAGGAGAAGCATTTAACTTAATGGATGATGACTTAGATGATGATTTCGTATTAAATTGTATTGAATACGGTATTGCACCAAGATTTACATTATCATATAAGGATCCAAGCAAGATGAAGTACACATCTTCAGCAGACAAGTATTCTGTATTATACACAACATGGCTTGATAAAGCCAAGGAAATGTATGGCAACATAAATGAAGCATTAAAAGATGTGGACGGATCAGCAATGATTAATCACGAAAAGCTTGATAATGGATTAATTAAAGTAGATTACGAAAACGGTAAGACAATCTACATTAACAAAACAAGTCAGGATATTACAGTAGATGGTAATACAGTAAAAGCTAAGAATTATTTAAAAACAGGAGGTACGGTGAATGAGTAAAACAAAAAAATTATCATTAGAGAAAAAACACGCCAGAACCGGCTTCCTGTTTATCCTTCCATGGTTTATAGGTTTCCTATGGTTCTATGGAAAGGGACTCTTTCAGGCAATAAGATTTAGCTTATCTAAGATGGAAATGTTAGGAAGCGGCGGTTACACACTTAAGTTTGTGGGACTAAGCAACTTTAAGTTTTCATTATTGGAAGATCCTGAGTTTAACCAGATTTTAGTTTCATCTATCAAAGATGTAGTAATCGATGTTCCCTTAATTATATTCTTTAGTTTGTTTATTGCAATGTTATGTAATAAGAAATTTAAAGGAAGAACACTTGTAAGGGCAATATTATTCTTACCGATTATTTTAAACACAGGTGCCATCAATGATGCATTGGAAGTGGCAAGAACAGCAATCAGCGGTGGTGTTGCAGCATCATCATCTGAAGTAGCTCTTGGCTCGGCATTTGACATTAATAACTTAGTTCTTATGATGGAAAACCTGGGATTCCCGGTAGCTGTTTTGGATTATCTTCTTCAGGCAATTTCAAGAATCTTCGAGATAGTTCAGGCATCAGGTGTACAGATAATATTATTTATTGCAGCGTTACAGTCAGTTCCCGGAGCATTGTATGAGGTAGCAAAAATCGAAGGAGCCACAACTTATGAAACATTCTGGAAAGTAACATTTCCAATGGTATCACCGATTATTCTTACTAACGTAGTTTATACCATTGTAGATTCATTCGTTGATAGTGAAGTAGTTGAAAAGGCTTACGAGATGGCATTTACAGACTTTAACTGGGGCGCCAGTGTTGCAATGAGTTTAATTAGTTCAGCTGTAATATGTCTCATCCTTGTTATTGTATCTAAGCTGATATCTAAGAAAGTATTTTATTATAACTAGGGAGAAAAAATATGGAAGCTATCAAAAACAAAATTATGAATATGGATGAAATCCAATTAAAGAAAAAAGGTAGAGCAATCCAGAGCATTTTATTAGGATTGCTGAAATTAATCATCCTTGTTGGTATAGCCTATATTATTTTAGGCCCGGTAATAACAATGATATCTCATGCGTTCTTTACAGAGGATGATTTATACAATCCGGTAGTTGTATTATTTCCGGAAGAAGGCACATTGAATAACTTTATAACAGCCTTTACAAGAATGACATTTACAAAGACATTTGCATCAACAATGATTTATGTAATCACTCTTACATTAATGCAGTTGTTCATCTGTTCTTTGGCAGGATACGGATTTGCAAGATATGAATTTCCATTTAAAAAATTATTATTCGGATTAGTAATATTAACAATCGTAATTCCGGCAGATGCATTAATGTTACCTTGGTATACACAGTTTAGAAACTTTGATGTATTTGGAATATTACATTTAATTAAAGGCAGTGGAATTAATCTGATAGGAACGAAAGCTCCGATGTACATAATGACATTGTTCGGATGTGGTTTCAGGTCGGGACTTTACATATACATATTTAATCAGTTTTTCAGAGGAGTTCCAAAGGAAATTGAGGAAGCGGCATCCATTGATGGTGCAGGACCTTTTTACACATACTTTAGAATTATGTTAATAAACACAATGCCTGCTATTCTTACTGTTAGTATTTTCTCATTAGTATGGCAGTATAACGATGTATTTTATGCAAAGATATTCGCAATTAAGAACTCAGCATTAATGAGTCTTAGAATATCATCATTGCAGGCAACAATTCAGGAAATTGAAAAAATTAAGGATCCGGCAGTTGCTCAGCTTTATCTGTACGCAGGAATCATTATGATGATTATACCAATAATAATCATATACGTACTGTTACAGAAACGATTTATTGAAGGTGTAGAGCGAAGCGGTATTGTTGGATAAACTTTTAAATAATGGCAAAATATAAGGAGGAAATTTTAAAATGAGAAAGAAATTAATGAGCTTATTGTTAATAGGAACAATGACAACACTTCTATTCACAGGCTGCGGCGGTGGAAGTAGTGAAAAAGAAACATCAAAGTCAAACACTCAGACAGCCGGAACATATAAGGCTAAAGACCTTAACGGCAGAACAATTAAGATTGGTATCTGGTGGGATGAATACTGGGACAGCGATTACAAGACATTAGAAGATGTTGAAGCAGACGGCGGAAGCTTCTCAAATGCAGACATTATGCAGATGAAACTTGATAAGGTTGCTGAAATTGAAAAGAAATGGAATTGTAAAATTGACTGGGTTAACCTTGGATGGGATGGAATCAAAGACAGTATTAACACATCAGTAACAGCAGGAACACCTGATTGTGATATTTACCTTACAGACTTACAGTTTGGTATTTCACCTGTTGTTAACGGATATGTTCAGAAGATTTCAGATTATGCACCAAAGGAATCAGATATTTTAAATGACCAGAATGTATTAACAAGATTTGAATTATTAGGTTCAGATGATTACTTATTCCATGAATCATCAGCTATTCCAACAGGCGCTATGTATATGGCATACAATGCACAGGTTATTGACAAGTTAGGATTGGAAGCACCTGAAAAATTAGCAGAAAAAGGTGAATGGACTTGGGACAAGTTCGAAGAATATGCTAAGAAATGTACACAGGATACAGATGGTGACGGAAAAGTTGATATGTATGGATACGGAACAGTCTGGACATCAACAGTTCAGGGATTCTGTGCATCAAACAACGCAGAAATCGCATCAACTTCAAAAGAAGGCTTAAGCGATACAAAGACAGTAGAAGCATTAAACTTCATTGATAAATTATACAACGTAGACAAAGTAGCAAGACCATATGAAGAAGATTGGGATAACAACCAGTTAGCATTCTCATCAGGAAAGGTTGCATTTACATTTGCACAGCCTTGGTTACTTATTCAGGAATCAGGAAATCATGACTTTGACATGAGAATCTGTCCTGCTCCAACAGGTCCAAGCGGAGACGGAAAGATGACACCTTCAATCCTTACAAACAACTATATGATTCCTGTAGGTGTAGAAGATGCAACATCAGTATATGAAGTATTTGAAGAATTAATGAACTGGTACAACGGTGATACAACATACAGAGATGACCCTGAATACTTCGAATCAGCATTTGTAGATTCAGATCAGGTTGAACTTGCAACTAAATTAGGAAACTTAGCTAACAATGATTTATGGACAAGTATTGATTCAGCCGGAGCTGTAAACAAAGTATTCTATGCTAATATTGTTAACAAGGAAAGCACAGTATCACAGGCAGTAGAATCATATAAGCAGATTCTTCAGGATGAATTAGATTCAATGAAAATTAAATAAACGGAGACAATATGAATAATATATTTGGACAGGAAAGCAAATTTTTTAAAGTAATGAATACCTTGGGAAGTATTATCGGAGTATCAATAATGTGGTTAATATGCTGTATTCCGATAGTTACTATAGGTGCGTCTACAATAGCCTTATATTACACAACTGCAAAGGCAATAAGACATGAAACAGGGTATCTTACGGGAGAATTTAAGAAATCTTTTAAGAATAACTTAAAAGACGGAGTAATAATTACAGTTATTTATTTATTTTTAGTAGCAGTGCTATATGTGGACTATATGGTAATAAATAACCTGAATTCTTCATTTGCAGTAATGCTTGGTGGAATGTATATGCTGATTACACTTGTAATGTTTGGAGTGTTTGTATATATATTCCCGGCAATGTCCAGATTTACAATGGGAAAATTAGGATGCTTTAAGTTAGCATTGTTAATGACTTTTAAGCATCTCCCAAGCACTATTTTACTAATGATAATATTTGCAATATCAGTGGTACTTATATTATTAATTCCCGTACCTATGATATTTGTTATTCCGGGATTATGCTGCTATGTAAGCACATTCATAATAGAAAGATTACTAAAGAAATACATGGCAAAGCCGGAAACAGAAGAAGAAAAAGAAAAATGGTATTACAAATAAAAAATAAAAGACAATATTAAGAGACAACACCAAGAGATAACGGAGGAAAATAGAAAATGAAAATGATTTGTGATGAAGTAAAGAACATACCTTGGCAGGATAAGCCTGAAGGATTAACAGGAGCACCTATCTGGAGATATTCAGAAAACCCTGTAATCGGAAGAAACCCAGTTGAAGGAGTAGCAAGAATTTTTAACAGTGCAGTTGTTCCATATGAAGGAAAGTTTATTGGCGTATTCAGAGGCGAACAGCGTGACGGTATTCCATTTATTTATTTAGGAAGATCAGAAGACGGTATTCACTGGAATTTCGACAAAGACAAAATTATCTTTGTGGATGAAGAGGGAAACGAATTTATGCCAAGTTATGCATATGATCCAAGATTAGTTAAAGTAGAAGATACATATTATGTAATCTGGTGCCAGGATTTCTACGGTGCTTCAATCGGAATGGCAAAAACAAAAGACTTTAAGACATTTGTAAGAATTGAAAACCCATTCTTACCATTTAACAGAAACGCAGTATTATTCCCAAGAAAAGTAGACGGAAAGTTCTTATTATTATCAAGACCTTCAGACAGCGGACATACACCTTTCGGTGACATCTTCTTAAGTGAAAGCAAAGACCTTGAATATTGGGGACATCACCGTCACGTAATGGGCAGAAGCTACAATAACTGGTGGGAAAACCTTAAAATCGGTGGTGGAGCAGCACCTATCGAATTAGAAGATGGATGGTTATTATTCTATCACGGTGTAACAGGAACATGTAACGGGTATGTTTATTCAATCGGTGGAGCAATCTTAGATAAAGAAAATCCTTCAATTGTAAAATATAGATGTAAAGAATTCTTAATTACACCTGAAAAGGATTATGAAGAAAGAGGATTCGTTCCTAATGTATGTTTCCCATGTGCAACAATCAATGATTCAGCAACAGGAAAGATTGCAATCTACTACGGAGCAGCAGACAGCTATGTAGGACTTGCATTTACAACAGTTGACGAAATTGTTGCTTACATTAAAGAACATAGCAGTGTAGGAAATGAGGAAACAGAAATCGGGAAGAGATAATCCGATAACAAAAAATAACAGGGAGGGAAAAATGATTAATAAGAAATTCATTAAAAAATCATTGGCAGTCATGTTATCCACAGCAATGATTTTTACAACTGGAATGCCAATTACAGCCTTACAGAATACTGTTAAGGCTGACACGGTATCAGATGTAACAGCAGCTCCTAAATGTGAGGAACTTACAAAGTGGACATTTGACTCAGACACAGAAAGCTGGGCAAAGAGTGGATGGTCTTCAACAGGACTTACAGGAAGTGTAGCTAATGAAGATGGAAAATTAAAATTCACAGCAGACTACACAACTATTACAGCTACATGGTATCAGGGAGATATCCAGTTGTATAAGTCAGCAGATTACAGCGAAGCTACAAATGCTTCAATGGAATTATACTGTAAGACATCAGACCAGCAGCCAACAAAGGTTGATATTATTTTTGCAAATTCAGGTGGAAATAATGCAAAGGATTCAGTTAGTTTGGCAAATGTAACAGATAAGGAAACAGTACAGATTAACGGAGAAGATTACACAAAGTATAATCTTTCAATTCCTCTTAACATGTCAGAAACAAATGTTGGTTACAGACAGGCAACAACAAACTTAATCATTCAGGTAGTAAGAGGCGATGCAACATTTAGTGGTGATGTTTATTTTGATAACATTACATTAAATAAGGACAATGCTAAGCAGGCTACAATTGATAAGGATGCAGCAGTTTACAATGAAGCTATTACAGCAGGAATGAACAATGACAATGAAGCAACAGATTATCAGTGGTACAAAGCTTCTTCTTATACAGGAGAAGGAACTGCAATAGAAAATGGAACATCTGCAGCATATACACCTGATATGGAAGACATTGACGGATGGATTTATTGTGGAGTAGTTTCAGGTGGATACAAATATCTTACAAAGAGAGTAAGAGTACTTGCAGGAACTACATTGAAAGCAACAGACATTCCATTAAGTGCTACAGCAGTATCAGATGGTGGTTCAACAATTCATATTTCTAATACAAAAGATTATTCAGGAAAATTTGACTCCAACCTTATGGTAAACGGTGGTAATTTTTATGTTGAATACACAGGAGAAATTGCAGATGTACCTCAGTTCGAATTTGCAACATGGAGCAGTACAAAATCAACAGTAGATGTTACAGCATATGAAAGCGGCTCAGTAGAAGGACAGGAAGGTACTTACTATGCAAGATACAAATACGAAGATTTCGTTAGTGCATGGGGAGATGAAGATGTATCAGAACTTAAGGCATTAAGAATTAAATATGCAGGAACTGATAACACTAATCTTACATTAACAAAGGTTACATGGAACGGTGCACCTATATCATATGGAGATTTAGGAGAAGTGGTTAACTTATTAAGCAATGGACAGTTATATACATGGCATGTAGGTGGAACATTTGATGCCACAAGAATCAGAGAAGATTCATTCTTCTATGTAGAATACAAAGGTGATGAAGATGGTATCAGCTTCGTAGCTAACAGCCATTCATATGTAAGTAATGGATATAACGCATACGTTACAATCAGCACACCTTATAAGAAAGGTACAACAGGAAGCGGATATTACAACATCTATACAGCAAGCCAGATTAAAGAAGCTTTCGGTGATCAGTTCAGATATATTGACCAGTTAAGAGTTGTAACAAACGATGGAAAGACAGTTGCCAACAAAGATAAGAAATTATATTTCTTTGAGGGAACAGGTGCTTTAGTAGATGACATTAGTGCAGACGGTTATACAGATGCAATTGATGTACCTTGGGTAAAATATGCAGATGAAGCACAGGACGGAACAGTTATTATCGGTGCTAGTATTACACAGAATCCATTAGTAACACCTGCAGCAATGGAAGGTGCTCCATTCTACAATGCAAGAGGCGGATGGAATGCAATGTTAGACAGAACAGATTGTATTACATACGGAATCGGTGGACAGACAACAACTAACGTAGCCAACAGATTTGGTGAAATACTTAAGTATAACTACAAGAGAATAATTATGCAGGTTGGTAACAACGACCTTGGAACATACAATGATGACCAGAAAGTAGTAGACCTTGAAGTTGGTAACTACACAAAAATGTTAAATCTTGTAAAAGTTAAAAACGAAGAATTAGCAGCAGAAGGAAAAGACATTATTCCTGTATACATTATTGGACTTAACCCAACTAACTCAGAAGGAATACAGGGAAGAATCATAAAAGTTAACACAGCTATTGAAGAATTAAGCAACACATATGACTTCGTGAAATACATTAGCATTTATGATGAATTTGTTAATTCAGAAACAGGTTCACCAACTAATCCGGATTGTGGTGAATATCACGTAAATATGGATTTGGTTATGGCTGACGGATTACATCCTGTAGCAGCAGGATATAAAATCTGGGCACAGAAATTAAAGAAGGTAATGGCATCAACAGACAAGGCAGACACAACACTTACAACATTATCTTACAGATTAAGTGACACAGTAAAGAAAAATGCAGTAACAGGATTTGAGACAGGTAAAGAAGATACAACAACATATGATGTTGTATTACCTGGTGACACAGCAAAAGACGGAACATTTAAGTTATATGAAACTCCTTCAAATCTTAGCGCAAAGGTAGTTGCAGATAACGGAACAATAACAGCAGATTCATACGATGATGACTATGTACCGGTAACATTAGTTGACGGAAAACTTACAGTAACATCAGAAGACGAATCAGCAACAAAGGAATACACAGTTAACTTTACTATTGACAGTAATGACACAAGCAATGAATTAGTAAATGATACAACAGAAAAGGCTATTTCAGTAACAGATGACACAGTAGACACATGGCCATATACACAGTATTCATTTGACAGTGTTGAAATTACACCTAATTCAACAGTTGAAATGGATGTTGCATTAGATAATTCAGATTTTACAGGTTTATATCTTGAAACAGATTTAGACTGGACAATGTTAAAGGCAGAAACATTAAAGCCTGCAGATTTCACAGACAATGTTGCACATCTTACATACACATACACAGGAGAAGCTAAGACTATTTCCACGTTACAGGTTAAGACAGGTGGAAACGGAACAGACTACAGAGGAGACATTAAAGTATCTAACCTTAAAATAACAAAAGGCACTTCTGATGCAGAAGATGATGAAACAGGTTGGGAAAAGACAACACTTTTCTCAGGAAGTGAAGAAACAACACTTAAATCAATATTTACAAGCGGAAATATTGAAATGGACACAATTAAAGATAAAGGTTATTTCTATGTAGAATATACAGCAAATGAGAAACAGGCAGTAAAAATAGCTCTTTCAGAATGGGACACAAGTAAGTGGGTAGAAGTTGAGCCATCAGAAACAGGCACTACTGAAGACGGAAACTACTTCGCTAAGTATTCAATTAAAGCAGTTACGGAAGCTTACGGAGCAACAGACTTATCAGATGTAGATGCAATTAGCGTAAAATGTGACAACACGATTACACTTAAAGAACTTTCATGGGTTGGACCAAAGGCAGCAGATGACGGAGCAGAAATTCTCTTCTCAGGCAGCAAGACAGCTAAAGGAAATACATCTTTATTCACATACCTTTATACAAAACATGTAGGTGGCGATTTTGATAACGCGTCTATCAGATATGGAAGCTACTTTACATTAGAGTATACAGGGACAAAAGATAAGATTAATGTATGTTTAAGCAGTGCATCAAGAGATGACCATACATGGGTTGCAGTTAAGCCAACAAGTACAGTTACATTAGACAATGGACACTACTTATCAACATACACAATTGAAGATTGTATAGAAGCATTTACTTCTAACTTACAGAGACTTGACCAGATACAGATTTATACATCTTATGACACAGGTGAAGAAAATTCAGTAACACTTAAGAAGTGGAAATTCTATCAGGGCGATGGTGAATTGGTAGATCCTAATGGAGAATCAAAATGGACAAACAAGGCAGACACAGGAATAGGATTTATTGGTGACAGCATCGTACAGAATGCATTATTAAGCTATGGAGACTTTAACACAATTCTTGGAAGAACAGATTGTTCTAACTGGGGAATTGGCGGACAGACAACAACTCATATCTCAAGAAGAATTGATGACATGTTGGAAATGAACTACCACAAGATTGTTATTCTTTGCGGTATCAATGATATGGGTGCAGGAATTACAAAAGAAGAAACACTTGAAAATTATGAATTGATGCTTACAAAGATTCATAACAAATTACCTAACACAAAGGTTTATACAATCAGCGTATTACCAACAACAACACCATTCTATTACACACCTGAAAATCAGGAAGCAATCAGAAGTGTTGATGAAGGAATTAAGGCATTCTCAGATAAATATGATTTTGTTACATACGTTGACTGTTATTCAAAATTCTTAGGTGATGACGGATACTGTAAACCTGAATTGGTTTCTGACGGATTACATCCAAACGAAGAAGGTTACAAGGTTATAGCATCAGTACTTAACCCAATATTAAGTGCAGATGAAGAACCAACAACAGAAAACCCAACAACGGAAAATCCAACAACAGAAGCTCCAACAACAGAAGCTCCAACAACACAGAAGCCAACAGAGCAGATTACAACAACTGCAAAGATTAGTGTAGCAAGAGCAAAAGTGAAATCAGCTTCAAAGAAATATTCTTCAAAGAAGATGAAAATATCACTTAAGAAAGTAAGTGGAGTAGCTAAGTACCAGATTCAGATTTCAAATTCTAAGAAATTCAAAAAGGTAATAGCTACAAAGACTGTAAAAGGTACAAAGGTTTCTTATTCATCAAAGAAAATAAGAAAGAAGAAAACTCTTTATATCAGAGTAAGAGCAATCAAGATTGTTGATAAGAAAAACTATACCGGAAAATGGTCAAAGGTTAAAAAAGTTAAAGTAACTAAATAGTACAAATGTAAGATTGAATACTAACATACAAAGGGGGCCTGTCAAGAGAAAATAATTCAATTGATAGGCTCTTTTTGCTATTAAATGAGAAAAAGAGGAGGAGAATATGAACAGCAAGTTTAAGAAAATAATGGCATATAGTCTTAGTACTGCACTTATTGTAACAAGTTGTTTTACAATGGGATTATCAAAGAAAACATCTCAGGTAAAAGCAGATGAAACAGCTAATACTACATCTTATGAAGCGGTTAAAAGTTTTGACTTTAGTTCAGGTACACAGGGATGGTCAGCAACGGGATTCAAAAGTTCCAATTTATCACAAACAGTGACATCAAGTGATGGAATGCTAAAGTTAAATTCTAATTTCGCAGGTTTAGCTAATGATCTCAAAGCAGATTCCACATGGGGATATTCTGGAGGTATTGGATACTATCTCAGTGGTGGAAAGTATGGAGCAACGGTTGCAACAGATTACAGTAGTATTGTAAACGTAACTTATGAAGTATATTGTAAGGAAGGTGAACAGCAACCAATAAAATTTGGTATTGGATTTAGACCAAAAGGAACTTCATCTGCAAAAGTTTATGCAGCAGATACTGTAAATACAAGTACAGTTCAGATTGGAGAAGATAACTATACAAAATATGAAGTGTCAATTGACACAACACCTGCAACATCAGATTTGGAAAATAGAAAAATTACAGATTATGTTTTTCTAAGAGTGTCCAGAGAAGATAAAACATTTACAGGAGATATTTATTTCGATAATATTTTATTTAATAAAGTTGCAGAACAGGAATCAACAGACGAAAGTACAACAACAGGCGAAACAGAGACTACAACTGAAGAGGAAACAAAAAAAGATACAGATATTGCAACTATAACTAAAAATAATGATTATATTATTAATTTTGCAGAATACAACGATAATTTTATTGTAGGTGATACTGTAACTGTTAAGGTTACTTTAGATGCTGACAGTGCTTATTCAGCAGGAATAGCAGGAACTTTACTAAATGAAGGAGATGTTGTAGGAGATAATAACTGGAGGTCAGCTGTAACATGGTGGGTAACAGATAGTGATGAAAACAAAACAGTAACTAAGACAGCAACATTTAAAGCACTAAGTAATTCTGTAAATGTGCAAAACTGGTCATCATCAGATGATGTTGCTATTAAAATCAAGGATATTAAGGTTAGTGTTGAAGGGGAAGATAAGTTTGTTAAAATTCCTCTATTAGGTGAAAATGAGAGCAATCCAAGTTACAAATTTAAACTTTCTGATTATAATTCTAACTTCACAATTGGAGATAAAGTAAAGGTTACAGCAACACTTAAATCAGATAAATATTTTAATGGATCAATGTGTCAAACTATTATGTTAGATGGTGATACGGATTATAAGTGGCAAGGTGCAGCATCTTTAGAAGCTACCTTTACAAAGGGTGAAGGTTATACAGGTGGAGATTATGAAGTTATAGCAACAGGTGTATTTAAACCAAAATATGATAGTGTTTGGTTAACAAGTTGGACAAATTCAAATATAAATATCCGAATCACTGATATTAAAGTTGAAATTGTTAAAGAAGTAAAGATTGATGGAACAAGAGTTGACAATGTAGTAGTAGGCGAAACATATACACTTCCATCAGGAGATAAAGCAGCTATATATGGTTATTACTGTGACGGCGTTATGTATAAGCAGGGAGAGGAAGTTACAGTAAATGATGAAATTGATTTTACATCAGTTAAGGACATTACAGTAACATTGGCAAACGGAGCAGGAATTAGAACACAGGATTCTGCAGGAATGAGATTCCAGGCAAGTATTACAGCAGATGATACAACAATGACAGTTATAAATAAGCAGGATGCTATAACAGAAGGTATGCTTATTACAGCTTACAATTTGTATACAGGCACAGGTGATCATACACTTGACTTAAAGAGCACATATACAACACTTAATGTTGAAAATGGTGTTAAAGGTGGTTGGTATGCAGGTAAAGAAGGAACATATTGTGGCTCAATTGTAAACATTCAAAAAGAAAATTATATTAGAAAGTTTATGGCAAGAGCATACGTTAAGATTAAATATTCTGATAATACAGAAGAAGTTATTTATTCAGATGTATCAAATGAACCTAGAACTGTAAGACAGGTTGCAAAGGCATATATTGCTGATTCAAATAGTAATTATGGTTCATTAGCTGAAGCAAATAAGACACTTGTTGATTCATTTGCTACAGCAGAAGGTGAAGAATATTAAAGGAGGAATCTGGAATGAGAAAAGAATACGAACAGCCAAGTGTAGATATAGTTGAATGTGATATGTTTGACATAATAACTACAAGTGAAATTAAGCCGGGAGATTCATTATCAGTCTATGGAGAGGATGGATGGACAGGATTATATTAAAATTATAATTGAAAAGTTACCATAGTTTTTCTGTGGTAACTTTTTTTGAAATAACACTTTTAAGGAGCAAAATTTGATTAAAAATACAATTAGAAAGTGTGCAGCAATTCTTATTTTGGTTTCACTTGTTGGATGTGGACAGAACAAAGGAGTAAATAACCAGAGTAAGGCTGAAACTACAAAAGAAGAAACGGTTACAAAGTCTCAGATTGAAACCGGTGAAAATCAGGATGTGGAAAACACACAAAGCACAACTGATACAAGTCAGAATGAAGAAAAGTCAAAGACTACAGCCGTGAAAAATGCAAAGACTGAAAAGATTTATAAGTATATTTGCAGTATGCAGGGAAAAGGGATTATTTCAGGACAGCAGGAATCTACTTGGATGGGAAGCGACCAGTACGAGTTTGATTATATTTACAATAACACAGGAAAGTACCCGGCCATAAGAGGGCTTGATTATATGAACGACGACTTTGAAGGCGTAAATAATCGTGCCATGGAATGGGATAAGAAAGGTGGAATTATTACGATCTGCTGGCATTGCGGTTCTGATTTTTCATTAGGATATAATGAATGTCTTAATACTAACATATCTAACTGGACTGATGCCTTAACAGAAGGAACGGCTGAATATGATAAGATGATTGAAGGAATGGACAGGGCAGCCAAGGCTCTTGTAGAATTAAAGAATGCAGGAGTTACGGTTTTGTGGAGACCATTTCATGAATTTGATGGAGGCTGGTTCTGGTGGGGCAAAGGAGGTTCAAAGAATTTTGTGAAAATGTGGAAGATTATGTATGACAGGTATACTAATTACTGGAAACTTGATAATCTTATATGGGTATGTGGTTTTTCAGACAAATGTTATGGAGACTGGTATCCGGGAGATGATTATGTGGATGTAGTTGGAGCTGATTCTTACACGGATGGACCTAATAATGATAAATATAAAAATATAGTATCAATTGTTGGGGATAGAAAGCCTATATGTTTTCACGAGTGTGGAAAAATACCTACAGTGGAACAGTTAAAGACAACCAACACTGATTGGGTTTGGTTTATGACATGGCACACGGAATATATAACAGATCACAATGATAAAAGTGATTTGAAGAAAATTTATAATAGTGATTATGTAATAACATTGGATGAACTTCCAAAATGGTAAATTTTCAAGGGTGAGTAACATCAACAAAGAAGAAATATTGGAGAGTAATTATGGCAGTAAATTATTTAGAGGAAAATAGACTATTTCAATTAGACACAAATAATACCAGCTACATTATAGGTATTGTTGATGAAGAAAATTTTATAGGACATGTATATTATGGTAAGAAGGTTAGACAGGAAGATTCTTCTTATTTGTTAAGAATTAGCGAGGGACCTTTTGTGCCAAGTACAAATAACAGAGACAGGGTATCATTCTATGACCAGTTTCCAATGGAATATCCCGGAAATGGTTTGGGAGATTACAGAGAAAGTGCCATTGCAGTTGAAACACCAAAGGGGGCAAATGGTATTCTTGTAACTTATGACAGTTATGAGATTTTGGATTCTAAGCCTGAATTAAAGGGTTTGCCTTCAACTTTTGGCAATGATGGAAAGACGCTTGTATTACATTGCAGTGATAAGGTTTTGAATGTTAAAGTTGACCTTATTTACAGTGTTTTTGAAAAAGAAGATGTAATAACAAGAAGTGTAAAGGTTAGAAATGAAGGCAATGAAGAGATTTATTTGACAAAAGTTATGTCTATGAGCATGGATATGGATAATGATGATTATGAAATGATTACTCTTCATGGTTCATGGGCAAGAGAAAGACAGATTGATGTAAGAGGGATTGGTTATGGCAAGCAAAGCGTTGCTTCAAACCGTGGAGAAAGTTCCCATCAGGAACATCCTTTTATGGCAGTAAAGCAGAAGACTGCAACAAATAATTCAGGTGAAGTTTATGGCGCAGCTTTCATTTATTCAGGAAACTTTATAAGTCAGGTTGAGAGATGTCAGATGGATACATTAAGATTGTCTATGGGTATTAATCCTGAAGGTTTTAAGTGGAAACTTGATTCTGAGGAAGAGTTTGTTTCTCCGGAAGTTGTACTTACATACTCTTACAACGGTATTGGTCAGATGTCCAGAAACTTCCATGATTTATTTAGAAATCACTTAATCAGAAGCAAATATAATCACACTAAACGTCCTGTTCTTATCAATAACTGGGAAGCAACATATTTTGATTTTGATACACAGAAACTTATAGATATAGCAAAAGAATCATCTAAGTTAGGCATTGAAATGTTAGTTATGGATGATGGCTGGTTCGGTCACAGAAATGATGACAGTACAAGTCTTGGTGATTGGTTTGTTAATGAAGATAAGATTAAAGGTGGCTTAAAGTATCTTGTAGATGAGGTTAATAAACTTGGTATGAAGTTTGGAATTTGGTTTGAACCTGAAATGATTTCCCCTGATTCAAAACTTTATGAAAAACATCCTGAATGGGCTATTCAGATTAAGGGAAGAACACCTAGTCTGTGTAGAAATCAGTATGTGCTTGATTTAAGCAGAAAAGATGTAAGAGATTATGTTTATGAACAGGTTTCAGGCATTTTGAAAAGTGCAAATATTGAATATGTAAAATGGGATATGAACCGCCAGTTAACAGACTTAGGAAGCGAAGAGTTTTACGGCGACAGAGCAGGAGAGTTGTATCACAGATATGTTCTTGGTGTTTATGAATTGCAGGAAAGATTAGTTACTGATTTCCCTGATTTACTTCTCGAAAACTGTTCAGGTGGCGGAGCAAGATTTGATGCAGGAATGCTTTACTACAGTCCACAGATTTGGTGCTCAGATGACACAGATGCTATCGAAAGATTAAAGATACAGGAAGGAACAGCTATGGTATATCCATTGTCAGCAATAGGTTCTCACGTATCAGATTGTCCAAATCATACTGTAGGCAGGGTAACACCGTTTGAAACAAGAGGACATGTGGCATTGGCGGGAAATTTCGGCTACGAACTTGACGTAACAAGGATTCCTGAAGAAGACATAAACATGATTCCTGAGCAGATTGAAATGTACCATAAGTACAATGATTTAATAAGAGAAGGTGATTACTATCGAATTGCATCTTATGCAGAAAATAATGAATGCGATTGTTATATGGTAGTTTCCAAGGATAAATCAGAGGCACTTATAACATATGTACAGGTATTAAACAGACCAAACTACAGAAGCAGAAAGCTAAAATTAGCAGGATTAAATCCTGAGTTTGAATATGTAAGTTCCGATGATGAGAGAATCTATGGCGGCGATATACTTATGAACGCAGGATTGATTATACAGAATCCATGGGGCGATTTTAAGAGCAAACTTATACATTTAAAAGTTAAATAATTACTAGAAATAAAAATCCTTACAGAATATGAGGTTGAATATCTCATAACTGTAAGGATTTTTTTGCTATCATATTTATTTCATATTCGGGTGTTATTATTCATAACCGTATAATTATAAATGAATAATAGTTATAATAAATAAATTATAACGAGAAGTAAGGAGAAACGACATGAAAAGAATAAAAAAAGGTATAGCAGTAGCATTATCGCTTGTTTTGGCATTGTCTTTAACAGCTTGTGGAACTAAAAAATCAGCAGAGAAAAATGATAAGTTGGTAATTGCTTATCAGAATGGTCTTTCATACACACCGCTGTTGGTTATGAAGGAGAAGAAACTTATTGAGAAGCATTATGGAAAAGACGTAAATGTAGATTGGAAATTGTTGGAAAGTGGCGCAGCAATTAGTGAAGGAATTACAGCAGGTTCAATAGACATTGGTGCCCTTGGAACATCAGTTGCAATTAACGGAATTATGTCAAAGACACCGTACAAGATTTGTACAGGTTTGGCAGCAGTTTCTTTCGGAATCCAGACTAATGACAGTAGCATTAAGACTTTGAAAGACATAAAATCAAGCGACCAGATTGTTGTAACTCAGGTTAACAGTCAGCCTCATATATTATTGGCTATGGCTGCAAAGAAGGAATTGGGCGACGCTCATGCCTTAGATGCAAACTTAGTTGCAATGGCTAATGCAGACGGATATTCAGCGTTAATATCAGGTGCAGTTCAGTGCAATATGGTATTTGCACCATACAATTTAATGGAAGTAAAAGAAGATAACATACACGAAATACCGGTAAGCGAAGACGTTTGGGCTAAAGGTGACACATCAATCGTAGGAATAGCATCAGAAAAGTTATACAAAAACAATCCTGATCTATACAAAGCTTTTTGTGACGCAACAGAAGAAGCAATGAAATATATAGAAGAGAATCCTGACGAAACAGCAAAAATCCTTACTGAAACTTATGATGCTTCACAAGATGAAATTGCATCATGGTTGAAGGATGGTGCCGTTCAGTACAATTCAACTTTGCAGGGAGTTATGAATCTTTCAGACTTTATGGTAGAAGAAAATTTCTTAGACAAAGGTGCAAGTAGTATTGACCAGTTAGTATTCGATAATGTTAAAGGAGAATAGTTTTGAATAAGAATATTAAAAATAGTTTGGTGAAAATAATTTTTATTGTTTCAGTTCTTATTTTGTGGCAGGTATTATATACTTTGAAAATTTGGCCGGAAATTTTGTTTCCATCATTAGGCGATATTGGAAAAGCTTTTGTAACTGCTTTTACGGAAAGAGAACTTGGGACAATGGTGTTACATTCTCTTTCACTTATCATTAAAGGATTAATTGTGGGAATAGCGTTGGCTTTGGTTTTTTCAAGCCTTTCAGTTATAAGCGAAACATTTTACACAATCTACAATATGATTGTTTCAATGTGCGACTTAATACCGGGAATAGCTTTAATACCAGTAGCAATTCTTTGGATAGGCGTAGGTGACGGTGCCATAATTTTTATGGTTATTCACGCAGTTGTGTGGCCTATGTCAAGAAGTATAATTGATGGTTTCAATGCAGTGCCGGAATTGTATTTGGAAGTAGGCAGAAATATAGGACTTTCACCGGTTAAGTTGATTTTTGGAGTCTTTCTTCCGGCAGCTTTGCCTAGAATTTTTTCAGGTATAAAAGTAGGCTGGGCAAGAGCGTGGCGTGGACTTATTAGTGCCGAAATGATTTTTGGCGGAGGCGGAGCATTGGGAATCGGCTATTTTATTCAGGACAGACGTACTAACACTGACATTGCCGGAGTTTTTGCAACAATTATTGTTATCGTAATTATTGGTATGATAGTTGAGTACGGAATTTTCCGCAACATAGAAAACAAAACTTTTAGAAAGTGGGGAATGACACGATGAGCAATGAAGTTTTAAAAATAAATAATCTGGTAAAAAAATATGATAATTCAGACAGAGTCATTTTAAATAATCTTGATTTGACTATAAATGATGAAGATTTCTTATGCATTCTTGGCCCTTCAGGTTGCGGAAAATCTACATTAATAAGATGTATTGCCGGTTTTGAAGACTATGAAGGAAGCATAAAAGTTGACGGTCAGCCGGTTGTAAAGCCGGGACCTGACAGAATAATGGTATTTCAGGACTTTAATCAGTTATTTCCTTGGAAAACTGTTTTGAAAAATATTACATATGCGTTAAAAGTAAATGGAATGAAGGATAAGGCGGAAAGAGAGCAGAAAGCAAAGAAATATTTGGAAAAAGTTAATCTGGTACAGTATGCTAATTATTATCCACATCAGTTAAGTGGTGGAATGAAGCAGAGAGTGGCAATAGCAAAGGGAATGGCACTTGGTTCAAAAATAATATTAATGGATGAGCCTTTTGCAGCACTTGATGCCATGACAAGAAAGCAGTTGCAAAGTGAATTACTGAAATTGAAACAAAAAGAAAAAATAACAGTTATTTTTATAACTCACAACATTCAGGAAGCAATATCACTTGGAAACAGAATTATGGTAATGTCTAAGGAAGGAACCATTAAGGAGCATTTGTACAACACTATTGAAAAGCCGGTTACACCTGCAAGTGAGGGTTACGCCAAGTTATGGGAACATTTAAACAATCAGCTAACATAGCATTGGAAAAAGTACAGAAAAATATTATAATCATATTAGTTCAAAATTGATTGGGAGTGGAGCTAATATGAATAATAACGAATTTACTTATATAAAAGAAGTGGCAAAACAGAAAAGTTTCTCAAAGGCTTCAAAAGCTTTGGGAATATCCCAGCCGGCATTAAGCAATTACATTAAAAAACTGGAAGACAGAATTGGTGTATTGCTTTTTGACCGAAGTATTTCTCCGATTGAAATAACAGAGTTCGGTAAGGCATATTTGGAATACGCAGAGGATGTTATATTAGCCACAGACAGACTTAATGATGTTATGTCAGATTTGCAGGATTTAAAAAAGGGAGAAATAAAAATAGGAAGTGTTGTATGTTTTTCAACAACATATTTGCCGGGACCAATGTCAGTCTTCCACAAGAAATATCCGGGAATTACTTTTAAATTAACAGAAGAAAAAGTCCCTGAAATAATGAATAAATGCCTTTTGGGAGACATTGATATTTTTCTGACAGATGGAAGAATCGATGGCGAGTTATTTGATAAGGAAACTCTTTTTGAAGAAAGATTGCTTATGGTTGTTCCGAAAAACCTGGCAATTAATGAAGAAATAGGGGAATACCAGATTCCAATAGAAAAATTACTAAGTGACAAAATTGACTATTCATCAGTGAAAACACTGGACATAAGCAGAATGAAGGATGAAGAGTTTGTTTTGTTAAACGAGGACCAGCATGTAAGACGCATGGTAGACAGCATATTTGAAAAAGCCGGTTTTACACCTAACGTAATATTACAAACATCTCAGACAGTAACAGGGCTTGCCATGACACTTGCCAATATGGGAATCTCTTTCGTTACAGAAACAACCATAAAATACAACAACATAAAAAATCACGCATACTACTACAAGGTAGGCTCAGATAAAGATGCGGTTAGAACAATGTGCGTGGCGTATAAGAAAGGAAAATATATCTCCAAGGCGTGCAGGAAGTTTATAGATACGCTGAAAGAAGAGTTGGAATAAAAAGCAGTATTATAGCATAAAAAAGTATTCAAATTTACAAAAAAATAATATTTCGGAAGAAAATCTGAGAAAAAATCTCATATATTGTTTACAAAAATAATAAATAGATGATTTGGTAAAAAAGTGAAATTTATTAATTTTGTATTGTATAAGCGAAAACGGGTTCTGCAAACGATAGGCAGATTTTCGAAATTTTGCGAGTATAATTTAAGGCAAAAATCAACTGTTTGAGCCGTAGGCGAGTTTTGATTTTTGGCTTATAATAAATGACGGAGCAAAATAAGAAAATCAACGTGTTTGCAGAACCCGTTTTCGTTTATATATATTAAACAAAATTAATAAGAACCACACTAATTTGCGTTATCTTTATTAGCCAAGTACAGTATTATATCTTTTCTTGTGATAATCCCAATAAATACATTGTTGTCATCCACCACAGGCACGAAGTTCTGGTTGGTGGCTTTTTCAAAAAGTTCTTCCATTGAAACCTGTATGTTGACAGCGTTGTTATCTCTTTTTCGTTCAATGTCCGTAATAGGAATATCCTCCAACTGGTAGATGTCAGGAAAATCGTGGTCCTTAAGGTACCAAAGCAAGTCCCCTTCAGTAATTGTTCCTATGTATTTTCCTTCTTTATCTAAAAGAGGAATGGCGGAATATCCGTGGAACTCCATTTTTTCCACAACCTGTCTCAGTGTATCGTCATTGAATATATGTGACACCTTTTCTTTCGGTGTCAAAAAAAATAAAATGTTCATTAATTACCTCCTGTAAGCTTCGGGCAATCCAGGCATACCCCCCGGTCAATGCAATAAGGGAAACATTGACATTTAGCTTCTTTTTAAAATTTTTCTACGCCGTTAATTCTACCAAAAAAATACCAAACTATCCATAGAATACACAAAAAATTAACAATAAATTAAGAAATCTTTATGGATTAATCAACCTATGATATAATGGGCGGTGTTGAAAGATTTTGGATTAAAAATTAATGGCAAATACATTATCTTAAATAAAGTTCAGAAAATGTTATTGAAAACAAAATATTTATCGAAAACAAAGTGTTTGTGGAAATAAGAGGGACTGAAAAAATGAAAAACATTACAAAAGAAGAAATGAACATAAAAGAGTTTTTTGAAAAATATCCTAATGTGGCAATTGCTCTGTCAGGTGGAGTTGATTCAGTATTTTTGGTTTATATGGCAAAAAAATATGCAAAGAGCATTAAGGCGTATTTTGTCAAATCTGTTTTTCAACCGGAATTTGAAAAAAAGGATGCAGAAAAAATTTGCCGTCAGCTAGGCGTTGATTTGAAGATTTTGAATGTGGATGTTTTGTCTAACAAGTTGGTTACAGACAATCCGGCCAACAGATGTTATTATTGTAAGCAGGGTGTTTTTGGAACAATTCTTGAAGCAGCAAAGAATGACGGAATGACAGTAATTCTTGATGGAACCAACGCTTCAGATGATGCAGATGACAGACCGGGAATGAAGGCTTTGCAGGAGATGAAGGTTTTGTCCCCACTTAGAATGTGTGGCTACGTGAAATCTGAAATAAGAAAGCAGTCAAAGGAAGCAGGTTTGTTCGTGTACAACAAACCGTCATACGCTTGTCTTGCAACAAGAATACCAACAGGTACTGAAATAGATGAAGAAAAAATCAAACAGGTAGAAACAGCAGAAACATTTTTGTTTGACTTAGGCTTTTCTGATTTCAGAGTAAGATGGATGGACAACAAAGCCAAAATCCAAATGCCTGAAAGCCAGTTACAGGCACTTATGGAAAAGCGAGAAGTTGTATTGGAAGAATTGTCAAAAATATTTGATGAGGTATTGCTTGATTTGAGAACTAGATAGGAACAACATAAAACGAGACAAAGAAATATGATTATAAGAAAGGCGACATTATGAAACAATCAGAGTTGATGAATATTTTGGATGATGTTGCAACAGGGAAAGTTACTAAGGAAGAAGCTTTGCTTGTCATTAAAGAAGAGCCTTTTAAGGATATGGGGTTTGCAAAGATTGATACCCACAGAGGCATCAGACAGGGTGTGCCTGAAGTTATTTATGGCGCAGGAAAAACCAAGGAACAAATAAAAGAAATTGTCAAGTATCTACAAAAAAGTGGTGAGGAAACTGTACTTATAACAAGAATGAGCAGTGAAGCCGCTAAGTTTGTCAGTGAAGAAATAGATTTAAGATATGATGAAATATCTAAGGTTGGAATAGTTGGACCAATGCCTAAGAAAGACGGTATTGGAACAATAGTTGTTGCAACGGCAGGAACAAGTGATATGTATGTTGCAGAAGAAGCAGCGTTGACGGCAGAGGTTTTCGGCAATCAGGTTACAAGACTTTATGATGTGGGTGTTGCCGGACTTCACAGATTGATAAGCCACGTTGACGAAATAATGAGTGCCTCCGTAATAATCGCAATTGCAGGAATGGAAGGCGCACTTGCCAGTGTCATAGGCGGAATGGCAGACTGCCCTGTAATTGCAGTGCCAACAAGTGTAGGCTACGGTGCAAACTTTGGAGGCTTATCAGCCCTTTTATCAATGCTAAACTCCTGTGCCAGCGGAGTAAGCGTAGTCAACATAGATAATGGCTTCGGAGCAGCATATCAGGCAAGCATGATAAATCATATGAGAGCGAAGTAGTAGGGTGGGAGAAAACCTGCTCTTTCGGAAGAAATTACGGATAACTCGAGGAAAAACACATATAAAAGAGGAACTAATATGAGGATTTTGTATTTAGATTGTGGAATGGGTGCAGCAGGCGACATGTTGATGTCTGCTTTGCTAGAACTTGTTCCGGATAAAGATAAGTTCGTTGAAAAAATTAATAATATTGGAATTTCAAATGTTAAGGTGAAGCTTGAAAGCTCGGTTAAATGTGGTATAAAAGGAAATCATGTTAGAGTTTTGATTAATGATGAAGAAGAATTGTCTGAGGATGTACACAACAGTGATGAATTACATCATCATAACCATACCCATCATCACGCTCATTGCCATGCAACTATTGATTTTATTGAGCACACGATTCAAAATCTTGCAGTTTCAGACAAGGTTAAGAATGATGTAATTTCTATATACAAGCTTATAGCTCAGGCTGAGAGTAAAGCTCACGGTGTGGATGTTTCTAAAATTCATTTTCATGAGGTTGGAATGATGGATGCAATTGCGGATGTAACATGTTGCGCTATGTTAATGGAAGAGATTAACCCTGACAAGGTGGTTGTATCGCCTATTAATACAGGTTTTGGAAAAGTGAAATGTGCTCATGGAATACTTCCGGTTCCCGCACCGGCTACAGCTAATTTGCTTGAAGGAATGGTTTGCTACAGTGGAAATATTGAAGGCGAACTTTGCACGCCAACAGGGGCAGCAATTTTGAAATACTATGTTAATGAGTTTGGAAATATGCCTGCAATGATTATGGAAAAGCAGGGTTATGGCATGGGAAACAAAGACTTCCCGGTGGCTAACTGCATTAGAGCAATTCTTGGAGAAAAGACAGAAAACAATTCAATTAGGGAAAGTAACAATGACACCAATCAAAATAATAGAACCATTGAGAATAGTGATACTATCCAAGACGCCATTGTGGAGCTTCGTTGCAATATTGACGATATGACTGCGGAAGAATTAAGTTTTGCGGTGGAACAGATTTGGCAGGATGATGTGTTGGACGTTTACACTATGCCAATTAGTATGAAAAAAGGTCGTCAGGGAACTTTGCTTAATGTAATGTGCAAAGAGTCGGCTAAGGAAGATGTTGCCGTAACTATTTTTAAGCATACATCAACAATTGGAATTAGAGAATACAATTGCAGCCGAATGATTTTGAATAGAAAGATTGAGAAGGTTAGCACCCAATATGGAGGTATTGATGTGAAAAAGACATATGGCTATGGAGTTGAAAAATCCAAGTTGGAGTTTGAAGATTTGAAGAAAATAGCTATTGAAAATAACATTTCCATAAGAGAAGTGAAGGAGAATATTTAATAAAGATACTTTAGGAGGACAAATTTATGCATATGGCAGACGCCTTGTTATCACCGGCAGTTGCAGGGACAATGTACGCCTGCAGTACAGCGGTGGCAGCATATTCAGTTACAAAAATAAGAAAAGAAGATGATCAGACTAAAATCCCAACCATGGGAATAATGGGAGCTTTTGTTTTCGCAGCTCAAATGATTAATTTTACAATACCGGGAACAGGTTCTTCAGGACATTTGTGCGGAGGAATGTTGTTGTCCGCAATGCTTGGGGCACCGGCAGGCTTCCTGACAATGATAGGTATTTTGCTGATTCAGTGTTTGATGTTTGCTGACGGAGGTTTGATGGCTCTTGGGGCAAACGTGTGGAACATGGCATTTTATGGATGCTTCATAGGAGCGATGGTTATATGGCGCCTTGTGATGAAAAACGGCGCATCAAAAAAGAAAATAATGGCAGCGTCAATTATTGGTTGCGTTGTTACTTTACAACTTGGAGCTTTTTCAGTAACACTTGAAACTTTGGCTTCAGGAATTACAGAACTTCCTTTTACTGCATTTGTTTCAGTAATGCAGCCAATACATTTGTGCATCGGATTGGTTGAAGGAATAATTACCGGGGCAGTTCTTTGCTTCGTCTACGAGGCTAGACCTGAATTGCTTTGGGGAATTGAAGCTGTTGACAAAAAAGAAAAAATGCCATACAAAAAAGTTTTGGCAATTCTTTTGGCAATGGCAGTAATTATTGCAGGTGGCTTATCACTTGTGGCTTCATCTTTGCCTGATGGCTTGGAATGGTCAATTTCAAAAATCACAGGAGCTACGGAAGTGGAAAGCACAGGTGGAATTTACAACTTTTTTGCAGGAATACAGGACAAGCTAGCAATCCTTCCTGACTATGGATTTAAGTCTTCAGACACAATTGCCGGAACATCATTTTCAGGCATTGTAGGTGGAGTGGTAGTAATTTTACTATGCGTTGTGTGCTGCAATTTGTTTAAGTTTTTTAGAAAGAAAGCATAATGGGAAAATTTGAAAATGCAATACACGAAATGTGTGCTATTGAAAATCAGGCTGGGGAAGATGATTTTCTAAATAACATACACGCACTGGCAAAACTGTTTGTAACGGTTTTGTATGTTTGTATGGTGACTTCTTTTCCGAAATATAATGTGACAGGTCTAGTGGGAATGATAATATATCCATTGATTATTTTTAACCTTGGAGACATTAAATTTGGAAAATGTATAAAAAGAATCAGACTTATTTTGCCATTGATTTGCATAATTGGTATTTTTAATCCTTTTTTTGACAGAAATGTTTTGCTGACAATGGGTGGAGTGAAAATAACCGGTGGCGAAATTTCCATGGTGACACTGATGATTAAAGGGATTTTGGCGGTGATTGCCATTTATATTCTTATAATTACAACTACTATAGACCGAGTATGCATGGCGCTTAGAAAAATACATATTCCTGAAATTATTGTTATGATTATCCAGTTGATTTACAGGTACATTAACGTGTTGCTAAAGGAAACAAAAAGAATAGTTGAGGCGTACAGCCTTAGGGCACCGGACCAGAAAGGCATTAATTTTAAGGCTTGGGGAAGTCTGCCGGGGCAGTTGCTTTTACGAAGTATAGACAGGGCAACCGATGTGCATAACAGCATGAGTCTTAGAGGTTACAATTTTAATAACGTGCGAATCAGAAATTACAAATTAAGTAGCAGGGATTACGTGTGGATGATTTTATGGACACTGGTGATTATCGCTTTTAGAGTGTACCCTGTTTTTGAAATAGTGGGCGGTTTGTTTACATAAAAGGACAAAAAGATGGAGAATATAATTTCAGTTTCCCACCTTTCTTTTGGCTATGATAGGAAGAGAAAGGTTTTGGAAAACATAAATTTTCAATTAAAAAAGGGTGAGTCGGTGGGCTTGGTTGGCGCTAACGGCGTTGGAAAGTCTACTCTTTTAAGAATACTTGTTGGTCTAAATACAGGTTTTCAGGGAGATGTGATGGTCAACAATATTCCACTTGAAAAAAAGAATTTAAAGACTATTAGAAAAAATGTTGGCTACGTTTTTCAGGATGCGGACAGTCAGCTTTTTATGTCAACTGTTTTTGATGATGTTGCTTTTGCACCGAGAAATTACGGAATGTCTGAGGCAGAAGTTAATGAGAAAACAATGGAAGCGCTGAAAGTTGTGCACATTGAACAGCTAAAGGACAAGCAGATTTATAAGCTTTCCGGAGGGGAGAAAAAACTTGCCTCTATTGCAACAATCCTGTCAACGGAACCGGACGTTATATTGATGGATGAGCCAAGCGTGGCACTTGATCCAAAGAACAGACGAAACCTAATCAACATATTAAATCAACTGAATCAGGCAAAAATAATAGCTTCTCACGATTTGAATATGATAATGGACACTTGCGAGAGAACAATACTTCTTTCAGACGGAAAGGTAATTAAGGATGGTAATACAAAGGAGATTCTTTTGGATAAAGAGCTGATGGAAAAAAGCGGCTTGGAGTTACCGTTAGGGTATTAGGAAAGTTAAAAATCAGATAACATTTTATATTATAAAAGTTAACAAATTGTTTACAAGAAATATTAGCACTCACTGTTGACGAGTGCTAACAAAAGTGCTATAACATAATCACAGGGAAAAAGAGAGTCCCTGAAAGAAATAAAATTAACAATTACGACTAATGGAAGTCGCAATATGCAGTCAGCTAAATTCACAGATTTTGATTGCAGATATATAAGGAGGTAAGTATTATGTTAGCACCTAGTATTTTTGGAATGAATGATTTATTTGATGATTTTGGAGATGTATTTGAATTTTCACCTGCATTTAGAAAGCAGGTAGCAGCAACTAGAAATATAAGCTCAGATATTAAAGAATTGGCTGACGGCTACCAGATTGAAATGGAACTACCTGGATTTGCCAAGGAAGAAGTAAAGGCACAGTTGAAAGACGGTTACCTTACAATTACCGCTGAACACAGTGCAGAAAACAAAGAACGAAGAAAACCAAGAAGTACTACAGGAAACCGAGCCAATCGACATCCAGCAGGAAATTGAAAGCTATTCTGACGAATGCGACATCAAAAACATTGTCCGAAAGGCAAGTTTCGACCCGGAATTCCTGGAAAGCCTTTCAAAAGGCGTTATGGACAGCATAGAAATGGACGTAACCGAATGGCCGCAAAACATCCACGAGTATCACCAGATGATTGCGACCGCACAAGTAAACGCAATGAAGCTCAAAGAGCTGGAAGAACAGAGCAAAGCACAAGAAAAAAAACAAGAAAAAAAACCAGAAGAAAGGAGTGAAACGAAAGAATGAACAGAAACAATGAAAGACACTTCGTGCAAGTGCCGCAGATGCACACAAGCAGAACACGGTTCAACCGTGACCAGACAATCCTAACCACGTTCGACAGCGGTAAACTCATTCCGTTCTTTGTAGATGAAGTCTTGCCGGGAGACACATTCCAAGTAGACACCAGCGCAATCATCCGCATGACCACACCGAAATATCCGGTGATGGATGATGCCTACATCGACTTCTATTACTTCTACTGTCCGAACCGTATCTTATGGAAAAACTTCAAAAGATTCATGGGAGAAGTAGATAGTAAGCCATGGATGCCGGCAAAGACATACAGTGTACCGACTATAAGAATCGAAACACCAAACCCTGACGCAATGCCATATGAAAAAAGCATCCTAGACTACATGGGCGTGCCAACAAGAATAGTAAAAAGTACAAAAGAAAAATTCGCAATCAATGCACTACCCGTAAGAGCTTATGTAAAAATCTGGAACGAGTTTTTCAGGGACCAAAACGTAGGAAATGCAGCAGTAGAAACAGATGGCGATGAAAACGTAATATACATAGACCAAGCGCCAACTATAAAAGAAAATGCAGAATTGACACTACAAGAAGCATGCTTGGGCGGGCGATGCCTTCCCGTAAACCGATTCCACGACTACTTCTCAAGCTGTCTGCCTTATCCGCAGCGCGGGCCGGAAGTGACCGTGCCGATGACAGGAAACGCACCAATAGCACTGAAAAGTTCCAACGAAGATAATGTGAACTACGGTACTCTGGAATTTGTTTTAGGAGAAACACAGGCGTCTAACGCGGCCGGAAGTTTAAATTACACCACAAACCCCGTAAGCAATAAAAAGCAACTCTTGTACGGTGGAACAGACAAAAGTAATGGAGAAATCAGTAATGGCTTTGTATACGCAGACCTCAGCACAGTAACCGCAACAACCATCAACGAATTGCGAAAAGCAATTGCAGTGCAGCAGTACTATGAAGCAATGGCACGGGGTGGTAGCAGATACCGTGAGCAGGTACAGGCACTATGGGATGTAACCATCAGCGACAAAACGGCACAGATTCCGGAATATCTCGGCGGTGGACGCTACCACGTCAACATGAACCAAATCGTCCAGACAAGCGGACAGCAGAGCGAAAACGATACGCCTATTGGCGAAACCGGCGCGATGTCCGTAACGCCTATCAACGAAAGTTCTTTCACAAAGAGTTTTGAGGAACACGGATTTGTAATTGGCGTAATGTGCGTACGCCACAGCAGAACGTACCAGCAGGGACTCGAGCGATTCTGGAGCAGAAAAGACCGCTTAGACTACTATGTACCGCAGTTTGCAAACCTCGGCGAACAGCCGGTAAAGAAAAAGGAAATCATGCTGACCGGCACGGCAACGGATGAAGAGACGTTCGGCTATCAAGAAGCGTGGGCGGACTACCGAATGAAGCCAAACCGGGTAAGCGGCCTCATGCGAAGCAACGCAACCGGCACGTTGGATTTCTGGCACTACGCAGACAACTACTCTGCAGTACCAACACTGTCTCAAGAATGGATGGCGGAAGGCAAAACCGAAATTGCAAGAACACTCATAGAACAGAAAGAAGACCAATTCTTTGGTGCAATCCGCGTAGCAAACAAGACCACACGTTGTATGCCGCTGTACAGCGTACCGGGGCTGTATAAACTGTAAGAAAGGAGGAAGGCCGGAGAAATCCGGCCTATTTTTAAATGAGCGTTTTATCAGCAATCGGTGGATTAGCCGCAAAAGGCTTACAATGGGCAGCGCAAAACCCGCAACTAGTCACAGGAGCAATGACACTAGCAGGAAAAGGCTTACAAGGACTATACGGGCAGCAAAGCCAAAGCCAAAGCCAAGGGTTCAACCAAAGCCAAAGCCAAGGAGGAGGACAAAGCAGTTCAAGCAGTGAAGGCGGCACAAACGACAAACAAATTATGGACTATCTAGACCGCTTCTATGGCTGGCAAGGTGGACAAAACGCATTCCAGAGCAAAACAAACCGTCAAAACATGTTAATGCAGATGGGGTACAACACACTAGGAGCGATTCAGCAAGGAATCTATAACCACATCGAGCAAAATGCCGCAATGAATTACAACAGTGCCGAAGCACTGGCAAACAGAAACTTCCAAGAGCGCATGAGCAATACAAGCTATCAACGTGCAGTAGAAGATATGCGGAAAGCGGGATTAAATCCTATTTTAGCATTTGCTAACGGAGGAGCAAGCACACCGGGAGGGTCTGGAGCAACAATTACAGGTGCAACCATGGGAATGCCATCATCGAGCGCACTAGGCGTATCAACGATGAACGGCAACGTCCCGACAAGCTATTACAGCAAATCGGAAAGCAGCTCACAATGGTATCAGCTTGCAGAGGCTGTAGGAAGTCAGCTAAGCACAAGTCAAAGCTCTCCAAAAGCACTTGTAGAGGACCTGTTAAAAACGTACAGAGCAATGGAAAAAACAGAAGCAACTGTACCGAACACGCCAAAAATGGACGGCGGAAAAGCAGGCGGTGGAGCAGGCAGAAGAAAGAAAGGAGAAGGAGGCGGAGGATACTAAATGAGTTGTTACAAGCCATTAATAAGGCTGTACAACCCGGAAAACAAAGACATAAGCGGACAAGTGTATTCACTTGCCCGCTTTTCTGAAATATCGGGAAAACAGCTCAAATATGAAGATGTGATGTACAGAAAAGATGTCATGTTAATACCATGCGGACAGTGCATCGGATGCAGAATAAGACAAAGAGAGGACTGGACAACACGCATAGAATTAGAAGCACGAGACTATCCGAAAGACGAAGTGTGGTTTATAACACTAACATATGACGACGACCATGTACCAGGGATGATTGTGAATACAGGTGAAATCATGAGAAAAGTGCAATACACCTGGAAGCCAGGAGAGAAAGCGCCAGAAAGCGTACAAACGTTACTGTATACTGACGTTCAAAAGTTCTTAAAACGCCTTAGAAAGGCTTACAGGGGCAAATTACGCTATTTTGTAGCAGGAGAGTACGGAGAACAGACAGCAAGACCACACTACCACATGATTCTATATGGATGGCAGCCAACAGACCTAGAGCACCTGTATAAGATACAGCACAACGGATACTTCACAAGTAAATGGCTAGCAGACCTATGGAACATGGGTCAAATACAGATAGCACAAGCAGTGCCGGCAACCTACAGATACGTTGCCGGCTACGTAACAAAGAAAATGTACGAAATAGACGGAAAGAAAGCAAACCAATACTATGAGTTAGGTCAACAAAAGCCATTCGCATGTATGAGCCTAAAACCGGGACTAGGAGACCACTATTACCAAGAACACAAAGCAGAAATATGGAGACAAGGATACATCCAATGTACAAACGGAAAACACGCACAAATTCCACGTTATTATGAAAAAAAGATGGAAGTCGAAAACCCACAAAGATTGTGGAGAATTAAACAAAACAGACAGGCAGCAGCCATAGCAGAAAATCGACTAAAGTATGAAAACGCAGACTTTGAAAAGCAATGCGAAACAAAAGAAAGAGTTGTCAATAAGCAAATGAAGAAGAGGGGGACACTCTAACGGTGTCACCTAGCCAAGTACCTATCAAGTAAAGTACTTGGCTTTATTCGCGCACGCACGCGCGCGCGTAGCGCGCACGCATGCGCGCACGTATTATTATATAACTTGTTGTAGTAGTAGTAGTAGGGGATGTGGAAAAGTTGAAAACATATATTTTTTAACATAACATCGAAAAAAAACAGCAAAAAACAGTGTTGAAAGAATTGTTGAAAACTTGTTGAATTGTTGAAAGTCCGTCAAAATGACGAAAATCATTGTGCAACATTTTGTTGAAAACCTGTTGAAAGTGTTGAAAGTGTTGAAAACGCGCACAGCGCTAAAAATGAATGGATTAAGCCGAATTCCGCTACGCTCCATACGGCAAGGCGCTAAAGCGCCATTCAAAACAAAGGAGCAGGGAAGAAGGTTACAAATTTATTACAATCATCAAAAAT
>ERZ773208.645-NODE-645-length-32204-cov-18.826309_pt1 | contig 32204 bp, 28 predicted proteins | sample MGYA00581006_ERZ773208 | MGnify/ENA primary metagenome ERZ773208 (study PRJEB29015, sample SAMEA2737793) | human gut metagenome | biome: human gut; feature: human-associated habitat; material: faeces | place: China | collected 2012 ... | reverse complement strand
TCTATCAGGGGCAGGAGATCGGCATGACCAACTGGCGGCCGGAACGCGCCGACATGTACGAGGACGTGCAGACCCGCTACACCTATGCCCACACGGCTCTAAACAAGCCGGAGGAGGTGCGTCTGCACCGGCTGTGGCGCTCCTCCCGGGACTCCGCCCGGACGCCGGTGCAGTGGGACAGCAGCGAAAACGCCGGATTCACCACCGGAAAGCCGTGGTTTTATGTCAACCAAAATTATAAAGACATCAACGTCGCCCAGCAGGACGCCGACCCGGACTCCGTGCTGAACTTCTACCGCAAGGCTGTCGCTCTGCGCAAGAGCCTTTCCTGCGTCCGGTACGGCGAGTACCGGGAGTATCAGAAGCTTTCCGGCAGGCATTATCTGTATTCCATGGACGACGGGCAGCAGAAAATTCTGGTTGTCTGCTCCTTCGCGAAAAAGAACACCCCCTTCCATGCGCCCAAGGGCTTTCGCCCGGAGGACGGGGAACTGATTCTGTGCAATTACCCCAAGCCGCTGGAAGGCTGCTTGCAGCCTTACGAATGCCGGGTGTATCTCTGGAAATAACGACGGCGGGCGGCTCTTTGGAGCCGCCCGAACGCTGTAATTATATTTTGCTTTTCCGGACACACCGTGGTATAATGGCCGCATTGATGCAACCCTGTGCAGGAGGGATTTGTGTGAAAGGAATGATCTCCATGATACTGATAGGGGCGCTTGCCCTGACATTATCCGGCTGCCACGCCCCGGTGGACGCCGCCGCGACCGCGCCGACGCAGACGCGGGAAACCACCGTCCCAACGGCGGCGGAAACCCAGCCGGGAACTACGCCCGCGGGCATCGAGCGTCCCGAACCGGAGGACGCCGACTTTGTCCGGGTTCGGGACTACCTCCCCGACGTGCTGCAGGAGCTGCCCTACGCCGGTACGGAAAATTTTACCGGCCATCGAATCTATGAATTCACCGAGGTTTTCCTCCGCTACGGCACCGTGAAAAAGCTTCAGGCCGTATGCGCGGAGCTGGCCGGGCAGGGGCTGACGCTGAAAATCTGGGACGGTTTCCGCCCGGTGAGCGCCCAGTTCAGGCTCTGGGAGGTCTGCCCCGACGACACCTACGTGGCGAACCCCAACCGGGGCTTCAGCGCCCACAGCCGGGGAAACACCGTGGACGTAACCCTGGTGGACAGCCTAGGGAACGAGCTGGAAATGCCCACGGCCTTTGACGATTTTTCCGGCAAGGCCGACCGGGACTATTCCGACGTGGAGGAAGTCCCCACGGAGCACGCCCTGCTGTTGCAGAACACCATGGAAAAGTACGGATTTGTGGGGTATTTCGGAGAATGGTGGCACTTTCAGGACGAAATATCCTACCCGGTGGAGGACGTTTTCGAGCCGGTGACCGCCGAACGGTACTATGCCCAGTGTAACGAATTCATCAGCCTTCGCACCCACCCGGACACCGCCGCCGAGGTCATCGTCCGGATTCCAAAGGACAATGAATTCACCGTGCTGGCGCTCTGCGGAACCTTTGCGCTGGCGGAATATGCCGGAACCTGGGGCTACGTCCACAGGGACTTCATTCAGCCGGTGGCGGTCGGCTGACCATATATCTTCGTTCCCCTGCCGTTGGGCAGGGGAATTTTAGTTTATTTTTGAACTTTTTCTTGACAGCCGCCCCGGTGCGTGCTATAGTAACTTCGTTCAAAAATGAACCAAAGGAGGCGTGCATATGCAGTTTGCTTTTTTTGAAACGGCGCTTCGGGCGCAGAAAAGCTACAGCCGCCTGATGGAGCCGGTCTGCAAAAAATGGGACTTGACCCACAACGAGCTGGATGTGCTGCTGTTTCTGGCCAATAACCCGGAGCAGAACCGGGCGGCGGATATCGTCCGGGGGCGGGGCATGTCCAAAGGGCATGTCTCCCTCTCCCTGCGGAGTCTGGAAGCCCGCGGGCTTGTTGCCTGTCAGGCGGACGGGTCTGACCGCAGAGCCGTCCATCTGGCGCTGACCGACGGGGCGGGAGAAATCGCAGAGGACGGCCGGGCAGTCCAGCGGGAATTCATCCGCCGCCTCCGGGAGGGGATCACTCCGGAGGAAAGCGCGGTCATCCTGTCCGTCACCCGGAAAATGGGCGACAACATTCGCGCCATGGAGCGGGAGCGGGGGTCTATCTGAGAACCGGAAATATGACCAACAGCGAGGGATTTTTCGCCTGATGAAGCCATTTTTCCGCAGGAATACTTTGTGTATTGCAAGGGAAAATGGTGCACAGCAGGCGGAAAAGACCCGCTGTTTGGGCGTGTTTACGGTTCTCAGATAGACCCTAAGATAAAAGCGAGGGGATTTTTATGTCAAAAGAAACAAATCAGGACATGGGAACCGGCAGCGTCAAAAAGCGGATGCTGGAGATGGCGGTTCCCGCGGTGGTCGGGCAGGTCATTAACCTGCTGTATAACGTGGTCGACCGAATTTACATCGGCCACATTCCGGAGATCGGCGGCGCGGCGCTCACCGGTGTGGGGCTGTTCACCCCCATTCTGATGCTCATCACCGCCTTTGCCATGCTGGCGGGTGCCGGCGGTGCACCCCGGGCGGCCATCGCCATGGGCAAGGGCGACACGGACACCGCCGAAAAGATCGTTGCCAACTGCTTTACCGTTCTGCTGCTTCTGTCGGTGGTTCTGACCGGGGTGTTTTACGGGACACTGCCAACGCTTGTCCGGCTGTTCGGCGGCAGCGACGTGACGCTGCCCTACGCCGTTCAATACGGAAGAATCTATGTCCTTGGCAGCGTGTTCGTGCTGGTCGTGATGGGCATGAACCCCTTCATCACCACCCAGGGCTTCGCCGGAACCAGTATGCTGACCACCGTCATCGGCGCGGTGATCAACATTGTCCTCGACCCCATTTTCATTTTCGTCTTTGACATGGGCGTAGCCGGGGCGGCCATTGCCACCGTTCTGAGTCAGGCGGTGAGCGCGGTGTGGATTCTGCGGTTCCTCACGGGGCGCAAGACCATTCTGCGGCTGAAAGCCCGGAATATGCTCTTGCAGGGGAAGATTATCCTGCCCTGTCTGGCGCTGGGGATTTCCAGCTTCGTCATGGTCTCCACGGAGAGCATTCTCTCCGTCAGCTTCACCTCCTCCCTGTCCCGGTACGGCGGCGACGTGGCGGTGGGCGCCATGACGGTGCTGACCTCCGTCAACCAGCTGATCACCATGCCCCTGCAGGGCATCTGCCAGGGCGGCCAGCCCCTCATCAGCTACAACTACGGCGCGAAAAAGTTAGAGCGGGTGAAGGAAGCCTTTTTCTGCCAGTTCCTTGTGTGCGTGGGGTACACCACCGTGTTCTGGCTGCTGGTGCTTTTCCTTCCCCGGGTGTTCGCTGGCATCTTTACCAGCGACGGGGCGCTTGTGGATTACACGGCCTGGGCGATTCGGATTTTCCTTGCGGGGACGTTTTCCGTGGGCTTTCAGGTCAGCTGTCAACTGGCGTTCATGGCGCTGGGGCAGGCGAAGATCAGTCTCATCATGGCCTGTCTGCGGAAGCTGATTCTGCTGATTCCTCTGATCTTCATTCTGCCGAACTTCTTCGCGGACAAGGCGTTCGCGGTCTTTCTGGCGGAGCCGGTGTCCGACATCCTCGCCGCCGCCGTGACGACCATTACGTTCTTTACGTTCTTCCGCAAATTATTGAAAGCGGGGAAACAGTAAAATTTACGCCGTACCCGGGTTTGGGTACGGCGTAAACTTTTATCCGTTCAACAGCTGGGAAATGGGCTGCATTCCCTGATCGACGCGGGAATATCTGGCGAGAATCGCCTTGGCGTCGGCTTCGGACATGGGGGTGCCGTAGTAGTCGGACTGCCAGGAGGCCGTCGCTTTGTTGTAGGCAGCAAAGTCCAGCGTTTCTAAGTCGAAGCCGTTGCAGCGGGAGAAGGATGTCCCTTCTATCTCAACGCCTGCCTCTTCGTGGAACAGCTCAATCTGCTCCATAACATTGTTCTCACAGAGGTAAAAATCCATGATGGCAAGGGGTATCAGATTACCGTAACGGTAAGTCACAATGTCCCAGTAATGATCACCGTCGCCGCTGCGCAGAAGATCCTTTACCCCGTCGCCGTTGATGTCCATGATCCGGTAGTGGGTATAGAAGGAATCCTGCCTGCTGAGACAGTCCTTGTAAATCCGGAGCAGCTCGTCGTCAGAGGGCTGGACATCCTTCGCTTTCAGATAGCTTCCCAAGGTCAGCCCGCTTTCGTCAAGGGGATAGTCCATCAGCGGCTTCCAGTCCAGCTGGATCCGAGGATATTTTGCCATGATGGCCGCGGCCTCGTCCTGAGAAATCTCTGTACTTTCCAATTCATAAGGGTCTGTATACCGATACCATTGACTGCCCCGACGTTGAATATTTGCAATTACGTTCCCCAATCCCCCGTCATCCTTGAATGCCGCAGTGCCGTCTGCAAATGCAAAGTACGTATGCCTTTCACCATCCCAATACCTGTCCGGTGCCTGATATTGTTCCAGAACGTTCCCCTTGCACAGATACGATTCTCCGTAACCGTGAAACATCACTTCACCGTTCTCCATTTCCAGCCAATCAAGGAACGCGCCGTCACGCCCAAGCAGCAGCTCGTCCACACCGTCTCCGGTCAGGTCATAGAAACTGTATTGTCTGGATTCATCGGGAATATAGACATTTTTCTTCAGATACTCGGAAAAGTCCGTATAGGTTTCCGGAACATAGGCGTGTTCCGCCTGATAGGCTTCCTCCGCTGCGGCCAGCTTTTCCTCTACGACGGCTCTGTCCACTTCCTTCGGCTGGACGGAATAGTCGAACTGATCGGCAATGGATTCCAGCTCCGCCTTCGTCATGACCTCGCTGGCATCCGGATATCTGCTGTGGCTGAGGGAACGGTTTCCGTCAATGCTTATCATGATCATGGCGTTTTCCTGCTCGGCAATGATCTCGCCCTGTCCCTTGCTGTTCAGTGCCAGCAGCAGCTTCGTGCCGCCCGGAGTGGTGTGATCCCACTGCTCATAGGCATCAATGTCCATTCCGCCGGCGGACGCGCTGGGGAAATAGTCCTTCCGGGCGTAGCCATAGGACGTCATCAATTTACCGGCATTTTCGGTCACAAGCTCAAACTCCATGCTGAAATTATAGGGGAGATAGAGCATTCCCGCCATACCCGTAATCTGCGCGCCGGAATCCGGGAGCAGCAAAGATTGGATGCCGGTTTCCTCCAGGAAAATGTCGCTCTGATACCGCTGGAAGGGTATCCATTCCTTCAGCAGCTTCAAATTGTACTTTGCGGCGATCTCGTCCACCTTGTCCACCATTTCCTGGGTATAGCAGCTGTAGGTGTACTCGTACTGGTTGGGAATGTCCGGAATATCGGGTTCGTCGGTCAACAGCGCACCGTCCGGGTCGTAGCTCTCCTGAAATTCGTACCATTCCTTCAGCGCCTGCTGGATGGCGTCGCCGCTGCGGCCGTAGGGCGTTATGATGTCCATGCTCTTTTCCACCGGGTCGATGGCCTTGCCCTTGTCGTCAAAGCGCTGGGTGTAGCTGGCCTTGCCGATGGACATATCCTGCAAACGCAGGGCGTACACGATTCCGCAGCCCACCAGCAGCAGCGCCGCGGCAATGGCGGCGGCGACCAGCAGCGGCCGGCGCAGGCTTCGTGTTTTAGGCGCGGCCGCCGGGGCGGCTTCTTCAATGTAGCGGCCGTCAATGCCGCTCATGGCGGTAAGCATATCTTTTCCTGTCATACGGCAATTCCCTCCTGCATCAGATAGACCCGCAGCTTTTCCCGGATGCGGTGGAGCCGGGTCTTGACCTTGCTTTCACTCATGTTGTAGCGCTGGGCGATCTCCGCCACGGTGTCCACGTACCAGTACCGCCGCACGAACAGCCGCCGGTTCTCCTGGGTCAGCGTGCCAAGGAATGCGTTCAGCGCCCGGGTGATCTCCCGCCCCTCGGCGGCGGAATCCCGGCTGGTGTCGGGGATGCACAGCTCCATCTCCTCGCTCAGGGTCACCACCTCGGCCTTCCGTCTGGCCGCATCAAGCCAGTCCAGCTTGCCAAAGGCAAAATTCCGGCATATTTTCGCAAGGTAGGCGAAGAAATACTTCGGGCGCTTGGGCGGAATCGTCCGCCACGCGGCGAGATAGGTGTCGTTCACGCTTTCCTCCGCGTCCTCGTAGCTCTGGACAATGCGCTGGGCGATGGTTTGCAGCTGCCGTCCGTAGGCCGCCTGGGTCTCCATAATGGCCTCATCCTTCCTTTCCCAATACAGGTCGATGATCTTTTCGTCTTCCACTGAGGGAACACCTCCGTTTCTTTTTGGGTCCTCACCCTATAAGAGGGATTTTTTCGGGAAAGGTTACAGGAAATTGGGAAAAATTTTTGCTTCGCCGTTTTATAGTGCAAATGCCGGCTCATGTGAGCCGGCATTTGCTATGTAGATTTTTACACCAGAGCGGCGGTGATAATGGCCATCTTGTAGACCTCGTCGGCGTTGCAGCCGCGGGACAGGTCGTTGATGGGCGCCGCCAGACCCTGCAGGATGGGGCCGTAGGCCTCGAAGCCGCCCAGACGCTGGGCGATCTTGTAGCCGATGTTGCCCGCCTCGATGGTGGGGAAGATGAAGGTGTTGGCGTGACCGGCAACGGGAGAGCCGGGGAACTTCAGCTGGCCGACCTCGGGCGCAACGGCGGCGTCGAACTGCATCTCGCCGTCGATCTTCAGCTCGGGGTCCATCTCCTTGGCGATGGCGGTGGCGTCGTGGCTCAGCTTCACAGTGCCGCCCTTGCCGGAACCGTTGGTGGAGAAGCTCAGCATGGCGACCTTGGGGTCAATGCCGAAGACCTTGGCGGTCTTGGCGGTCTCAATGGCGACCTCCGCCAGCTTCTGGGCTGCGGACAGGGTCACGTTGCCTTCCTTGTCAACAGAGTCTTCATAGCTGATGTTGATGGCGCAGTCGCCCATGGCCAGCTTCTCGTCGCCCCGCACCAGAATGAAGCAGGAGGACACCAGATGCGCGCCCTTCTTGGTCTTGACGATCTGCAGAGCGGGACGGACGGTGTCGGCGGTGGAATAGGTCGCGCCGCCCAGCAGGGAGTCGGCGTAGCCCATCTTCACCAGCATGGTGCCGAAGTAGTTGCCCTTGGACAGCGCCTTGCGGCACTCGTCGGCGGTCATCTTGCCCTTGCGCAGCTCCACCATCTTATCAACCATGGCGTCCATTTCGGGATAGGTCTCGGGGTCGATGATTTCGACGCCCTCGATGTTGTAGCCGCCCTTGGCCGCGTTGGCCTTGACAACGTCAACGTTGCCGATGAGGATGGGAGTCAGGAAGCCGCCCTTGACCAGACGGTCGGTGGCTTCCAGAATGCGGGCGTCGTGGCCCTCGGTAAAAACGATTTTCCTGGGGTTCGCTTTCAGCGTTTCGATCATTGCATTGAACATGGAACATTCCCTCCAATATCCGGGCGTATGCCCGTAATTTCACCCAATATTATATACCAGCTTTCCTTCATGCGCAACCCTTTTTTGCGGCGGCGCGACATATTTTGCGTTCCTCGCAGCCAAAAAGGCGGCGGCGGAAAAATATTTTTGTTCATTGTGATGAAAACCATTTCCAAAAGTGCGAAATTCCTCTTGCTTTTTGTGAAAAATCCCTTTATAATGGGGTTATATTCTGGCATTGGAGGCGATGGCGCGTGGGTGAACTCTTCGCGGTTGTGTCCGGGAAGGGCGGAACGGGAAAAACCTCCCTCTGCGCCGCCCTCGCCACTGCTCTTGCAAAAGAAGGAAAACGGGTTCTGTGCATCGACTGCGACGTGGGGCTTCGGAATCTGGACATTTCTCTGGGGCTTTCCGAATGCGGCGCACTGTCCTTTTGGGACGTCTCCGAGGGGGGCTACTCCCTGGAGGACGCTTTCCGGCACCCGGTCTACCCAGCCCTCGCGTTTCTGACCGCCCCCATGAACTGCCCGGTGGAGAAGATCAACGCTGCCGCCTTCGGGGAAATGCTTGCCCGGGCGCGTCAGTTGTATGACTACGTGTTTCTGGACGCCCCCGCCGGGGTGGACGCCGGCTTCCGGCTGACGGCGCAGTTCGCCGACCGCTTTCTGCTGGTCACGGGGGCAGGCCCCGCCGCCGTGCGGGACGCTTCCCGGGTGGGCGACCTATTAGAGCTGATGGGCAAGAAAAACATCCGCCTCATCGTCAACCGGGTGGACAAGAGTATGCTGGGCACGGTGTGCCTGACCATCGACGACGTGATGGACGCCGCGGGACTGCCCCTTGCGGGAATCGTCCCGGAGGATCCCCATGTGACCCTTGCGGCATCCTTCGGTCAGAGTCTTCTTCGCTATTCCCCCAACTGCAAGGCGGCAAAAGCCAGCCGCAGAATTGCCAGACGCATTCAGGGCTTCCACGAACCGATCGCCCTCCGCTGATAACGGATACATATACAATTAAGGAGTGACTGTTGTGAATATCGCATTTTTGGCGCATGACAAGAAAAAAGAACTGATGGTTCAATTCTGCACCGCCTACAAGAGCGTCCTCATGAAGCACAATCTGTTTGCCACGGCCACCACCGGCCGTCTGATCGCGGACAATACCGGTCTGCCCATTACCCTGCTGCTTTCCCACAAGCAGGGCGGTCATCAGCAGATCAACGCCCGCATTGCCTACAACGAAATTGATCTGGTGCTGCTGTTCACCGACCCCAACACCACCGACCCTTGGGACGACGCTCAGATGATCGAAACCATCCGGCACTGCGACCGGCACAATGTTCCCATCGCCACCAACCTTGCCTCGGCGGAAATGCTCATCATGGGCCTGCAGCGGGGCGATCTGGATTGGCGGGAAATGCTGCACAACAAGACCCGTTACTGATAATACACACGGGCGGGAGATACGGGGTACTCTGGATTGTCGAGTACCCCTCTGTCCTGCGTCCCGCGACCCGATATGGAGAGGATAACTATGGAGATCATCAAGCCCCGGACGCTGTCCGGCTTTATGGAGCTGCTGCCGGAAAAGCAGCTGAAATTTGACCGCATGGCGGAGGTTCTGCGCAAGACCTACGCCTCCTACGGCTTTGCCCCTCTGGACACCCCGGTGATCGAGGACGCCCAGATTCTGCTTGCCAAGGGCGGCGGAGAAACGGAAAAGCAGATCTACCGCTTCACCAAGGGCGACAGCGACCTTGCTCTGCGCTTCGACCTGACGGTGCCGCTGGCAAAATACGTTGCCCTGCACTATAACGAGCTGGCTTTCCCCTTCCGCCGCTACCAGATCAGCAAGGTCTACCGGGGCGAGCGGGCGCAGCGCGGCCGGTTCCGGGAATTCTATCAGGCGGACATCGATATCATCGGCGACGGCAAACTGGACATTCTCAACGAGGCGGAAATTCCCGCCATCATTTATAAGGTGTTCAAGGGCTTCGGCCTGACCCGGTTCCAGATTCATGTCAACAACCGGAAGGTTCTCAACGGCTTCTACGCCATGATGGGTCTGACGGAAAAGTCCGGCGACATCATGCGCACCGTGGACAAGCTGGACAAGATCGGCGTTGACAAGGTGAAGGTCATTCTTCTGGAGGACTGTGGCCTGACGGAGCAGCAGGCGGACGACATTCTCGCCTTCATCTCCATCAAGGGGACGAACGCAGAGGTTCTTGCCGCGCTGGAAAATTACGCGGGACGGAACGAGACCTTTGATACCGGTCTCGGCGAATTGAAGGTGGTCGCTTCCAACCTGGCGGCCTTCGGAATGCCGGAAGAAAACTTTGTCGTTGACCTGACCATCGCCCGGGGGCTGGACTACTACACCGGCACCGTCTACGAGACCCTTCTGCTGGATCACCCGGAGCTGGGTTCCGTCTGCTCAGGCGGCCGGTACGACAATCTGGCGGGCTACTATATCGAAAAGCAGCTGCCCGGCGTGGGCATTTCCATCGGCCTGACCCGGCTGTTCTACGTTCTGGACGAGCAGGGGCTTCTGAACCCCGAGCTGCCCAGCGCCCCCGCGGACGCGCTGGTGCTGCCCATGGGAGACATTGCCCCGGCCATCGCGCTGGCGGAGACGCTGCGCTCTTCGGGACTGCGGGTACAGCTGTACTGTGAGCAGAAGAAGTTCAAGCAGAAAATGGCCTATGCCGACAAGCTGAAGGTTCCCTTTGCCGTCCTGCTGGGCGAGGACGAGATCGCCGAAGGCAAGTGCAGCGTCAAGAACATGAAGACCGGCGAGCAGCTAAAGCTCACCCCCGCCGAGGCCGCCGAACACATCAAGGCATCGCTGGACGCGGAGACCGGCACGCTGATTCTGGAAAAATAACACAGCAGCGGGCGGCTCCTGACGGGGTCGCCCGCATTTTGGGCCTTATACGAGTTTTTAATAAAACGCTTAAAAGCGTTTTATTCGGCCGCAGGATTGCGGCCAGCGGCCACTGCCGCTAAAAACGAAGTCAATACATTTCTTACCGCCGCCCAGGCGGTCTGCCATGAAATGGCAGAATAAAATGATAAAATCATTTTATTAAGAAATAGTATTATTGAATCTCGTCCGCAATGGCGCCCAGCAGTTCCCGGGTGGGGTCGTTCCCGTGTTCCCAGTACATGATGCCGAGAAGCTTCTTCTCCTTGACATACTTGCACTTCAGGCGCACCGCCTTGGGAGACTCGTAGCTGACGAGAGTCTTGCCGTTCCACAGATAATTTGCCTCCGCATCAGCATCCCAATAAATCTGGAAATTGTTCTCCCGGAGATATTCCGGGGTGATCTCCCCATAGGCCGGACCGGGCAGTCCGCCGCCGGAGGGCTGCAGAAGACCGTGATTTTCAAAGGACGTGACCTCAAAGTGCCGCCCGTAGAAGGCCGCGCCAATGATGATCTTTTCGTAGGGAACGCCCGCCCGACGGTAGGCTTCCACAGTGTCCCGGGTGTTCAGGCCGGACTTGTCGCCCTTGGTCGCGCCGAGAGCCGCGTGATGTCCGGCGCGGGTGCCGTCCACCATGTCGTAGGTCATCAGCTGCACGTAGTCCACGATCTCGGCGACCTTGTCCATCTGGGTATCCGCAATGCACCGCTGGCTTGCGCCCACGGCGATGGATACAATGCGGTCTTTTCCAAGATACTCCCGCAGGGTTGCCAGCAAGGCGGTGAAATTCTCCTTGTCCCGGGGGTCAGCGCCGATGCCCGCCGCATCGTTGCAGGGGTATTCCCAGTCAATGTCGATGCCGTCCAGATTGTATTTTTCCACCGCGTCCAGACAGGACTTGGCAAAATTCCGGCGGCCTTCCTCCGTCATAGCCATGTCGGAGAAGCCGTCCGCGCCCCATCCGCCCACGGACAGGACGATCTTCATTTCCGGATTCCATTCCCGCAGCTTTGGCAGCAGGTGGAGATATTTCAGCAGATGCAGATCCAGCAGCCCGTCCTTGAGAAGTCCGAAGGCCAGATTCACGTGGGTCAGACGCTGGGCATCCTCCTGCGTAAAGCCCGCCAGGGCATCGTTCCAGCAGTAGGCGATGACATCATATTTCATGGTATGCACGCTCCTTTATTTCGTTCTCTTGCCATTATAAAGCCGCGCCGCGCTTATGTCAAAGTCTGAAATTGCCCACTTTGGAAAATAAAGTGCAACGACAGGCAAGAAGGTGCATTTCCAGACCTTTTCAAGCCGCCGTTTTTCTGATATACTCATTGTGAAAAATCAATACATTGCCCAAATCAGGCGGAGGTAACCTTATGCGTTATGGGTACTTTGACAATGAGCATCGGGAATATGTCATCGATCGGGTAGACGTCCCCGTTTCCTGGACCAACTATATCGGCCTCAAGGATATGTATGGCGTATTCAACCACACGGCGGGCGGATACCTGCTGTACAAATCTCCTGAATACCATCGCATCACCCGGTTCCGTCCCAACGGCGTTCCCATGGACGGCCCCGGACATTACGTGTACCTGCGGGATCAGGACACCGGCGACTACTGGAGTATCTCCTGGCAGCCTGTGGGCAAGCCCAAGGAGCATTTCTCCTGCCGCCACGGCCTGAGCTACATCAAGTATCACTCCGATTACGCAGGCATCGACGCCGAGCAGAAGCTCTTTGTCGCCATGGACGACCCCGTGGAGATCTGGGACGTGAAGCTGCGCAACGACTCCGATAAGGTGCGGCACCTTTCCGTATTCTCCTATCTGGAGTTCAGCTTCCATCAGGTGGACATGGACAACAAGAACTTCCAGATGAGCCTGTACGCCACCGGCAGCCGGTACGAAGACGGCGTCATCGAAAACGACCTCTACTACGAAGAGGACGGCTACCAGTTCTTTACTTCCGATTTTACCCCGAACGGCTTTGACAGCCTGCGCGACAGCTTTATCGGCAGCTACCGCACCGAACGCGATCCATTGGTGGTGGAGACCGGTGTGTGCGGCGGCTCTTTCGAAAAGGGCGGCAATCATTGCGGCGTCCTGCAGAAGGTGCTCACCCTTCAGCCCGGCGAGGAAACCCGCCTCCTGTTCCTCCTGGGCGAGGGCGGCATCGAAGCCGGTAAGAAAATGCGTCAGAAGTACACCCAGGCCAGAGCCGACGAGGACTTTGCCCGTCTGCTGAAATTCTGGGACAACAAGCTCAGCTGCCTGCAGGTGTCCACCCCCAACGAGGGCATGAACACCGAGCTGAACATCTGGAACCTGTATCAGAGCGAGATCAACGTCATGTTCTCCCGGTTCACCTCCTTCATTGAGGTGGGCGGCAGAACCGGCCTTGGCTACCGGGACACCGCGCAGGACGCCATGACGATCCCCCATTCCAACCCCGACAAGTGCCGCGGCCGCATCATCGAGCTGCTGCGTGCGTTGACGAAAGAGGGCTACGGCCTGCACCTGTTCGAGCCCCGCTGGTTCGAGCCGGAGGAAAAGCCCCAGTCCTTCAAGTCCCCCACAGTGGTTCCTACCCCCGATAAGAGCCAGATCGTCCACGGTCTGAAGGACGCCTGCGCCGACGACGCCCTGTGGCTGGTGACCGCCATCGTCCAGTACATCCGGGAGACCGGCGACATGGCCTTTGCCCATCAGGTTGTGACCTACGCCGACGGCGGCGAGGGCACAGTCTACGAGCATATGAAGCGCATTCTGGACTTCTCTGCCCGGCAGGTGGGCATCAACGGCATCTGCAAGGGCCTGCGTGCCGACTGGAACGACTGCCTGAACCTTGGCGGCGGCGAAAGCGCCATGGTCAGCTTCCTGCACCACTGGGCGCTCCAGAACTTCATCGCGCTGGCCGAGCAGCTGGGCGAGATGAAGGACGCGGCCGAATATGCAAAAATCGCCGAGCATGTCAAGGAAGTCAGCGAGTCCGTGCTCTGGGACGGCAAGTGGTACATCCGCGGCATCACCGCCGGGAACCGCAAGATCGGCACGCAGGCGGACACCGAGGGCCGGGTGCATATGGAGAGCAACACCTGGGCTGTGCTTTCCGGGGTCGCCGATCACGAGCATGGCATCTCCGCCATGGACAGCGTGGACGAGTACCTGTACACCCCCTACGGTCTGATGCTCAACGCCCCCTGCTTCACCACCCCCGACGACAGCATCGGCTTCGTCACCCGGGTGTATCCGGGCTTGAAAGAAAACGGCGCCGTGTTCAGCCATCCCAACCCCTGGGCGTGGTGCGCCGAGGCCATTCTGGGCCGCGGCAGCCGGGCAATGAAGTTCTACAACGCCCTGTGTCCGGCACTGCAGAATGATATCATCGAGGTTCGCCAGTCCGAGCCTTACTCCTACTGCCAGTTCGTGGTGGGCAAGGACCACACCGCCTACGGCCGTGCGCGTCATCCCTTCATGACCGGTTCCTCCGGCTGGGCCTACTTCGCGGCCACCCAGTACATGCTGGGCATCCGTCCGGACTTCGACGGCATCACCGTCGATCCCTGCATCCCCGCCGACTGGAAGGAATTCTCCGTCAGCCGGAAGTGGCGCGGCGCGGAATACCACATCCATGTAACCAACCCCGACGCCGTGGAAAAGGGCGTCAAGAGTATCACGATGAACGGCAGGCAGGTTCGCAAGCTGCCTGTGCTGCCTGTGGGCACTGTCTGCGACGTGGAAGTCGTGATGGGCTGAGGCCATTACCCCGGTGGGGGCGCATAGCTTGGTCAATCGAAATTTATCCGGTGAAAAGCCGGGAGAGGAGAAAATCAAGATGATTAAATTTGGTACCGGTGGATGGCGGGCGATTATCGCAGACGAATTCACCAAGGAAAATATCCGTCTGGTGGTAGCCGGCCTTTGCAAGCTGATGCTGCTGGAAGGACACGCGGGCAAGGAGATTTGTGTGGGCTACGACCGGCGTTTCCTGTCCAAGGAATCCGCCCACTGGGCGGCGGAAGTTCTGGCGGGCTATGGTTTCCACGTCTTTGTGGTCGCCCGTTCCTCCCCCACCCCGCTGATCATGTTCACCGTCAAGCAGATGCAGACCCCCTATGGTCTGGCCGTCACCGCCAGCCACAACCCCGCGATCTACAACGGCATCAAAGTCTTCACCGCCGGCGGCCGGGACGCCGATCAGGTCGTCACCGGAAAGATCGAGGAGCAGATCGCCCTTCTCAAGCCGGAGGACGTGAAGTCCATCGACTACGATCAGGCCATGGAAATGGGTCTGATCCGGGAAGGCTATCCCTTCAACGAGTACATCGACAGCATTCTGCAGGTCGTTGACACCAAGAAGATCAAGCGCGCCCACCTGCGCATCGCCATCGACCCCATGTATGGCGTCAGCCAGAGCAGCCTGCGCACCATTCTGCTGACCTGCCGGTGTGACGTGGATGTCATTCATGAGCAGCACGACACCCTCTTTGGCGGCAAAATGCCCGCCCCCAGCGCTGACACCCTGAAGCTGCTGAGCAACTACGTGGTGGACAACGGCTGCAATCTGGGCGTTGCCACCGACGGCGACGCCGACCGTCTGGGCGTCATCGACGAGAAGGGCGCGTTCCTCCATCCCAACACCCTGCTGGTTCTGCTTTATTACTACCTGCTGAAATACCGCGGCTGGTCCGGCCCCTGCGTGCGCAACAACTCTACCACCCACCTGCTGGATCGGGTCGCCAAGGATATGGGTCAGCAGTGCTACGAAGTCCCCGTGGGCTTCAAGTACATCTCCGCCAAGATGGCGGAGACCAACGCCGTCATCGGCGGCGAGTCCTCCGGCGGTCTGGCCGTCCGGGGCCACATCGCGGGCAAGGACGGCATTTACGCCGCCGCTCTGCTGGTGGAAATGCTGGCCGTCACCGGCAAGTCCGTGTCCCAGCTGTACCAGGAGATCACCGACAAATATGGTATGCTGTATTACGAAGACGCCGCCTTCACCATGACCCAGGCGCGGAAGGTGGAGCTGCAGGAGAAGCTGTTTGTGAAGCTGGAAGTGCCGGACTTCGGCAACGCCGTGGAGAAGATCAACCGCACCGACGGCTGCAAGGTTTACTTCACCGACGGGAGCTGGGTCATCTGCCGCTTCTCCGGCACAGAGCCGCTGCTCCGCATGGCAGCCGAGGGTGAAAGCCAGTCTCAGGCCAGAACCTACATCCGCATCTGGCGGGAAGAGCTTGGGCTGTAAATTCCATAAGATTCGGGCGGCTCGAAAGAGCCGCCCGTAAGTTTATCGGTTACAGCCGCAGCGGTTATTCGCTGCGGCTGTTCTTGTATTCTTTGGCACTATGTGGTAATATGATAATCGGATTTACGGAAGAAGGTGTGCAGGGTTGAACGACCTGTTTATACAAGGGATATCGCTTCATTGGGATAAAGTCGGCAAGGACAGCTATTTACGGGAAATCGCGGCTTTTCAGGGGCTTGACCAGATCAGGTTCAACAAGCCGGTCACTTTCTTCGCCGGTGAAAACGGCAGCGGCAAGTCAACCCTGCTGGAAGCGATCGCGGTGGCACACGGATTTAATCCGGAAGGCGGAACAAGGAATTATAATTTCTCAACACGAGACACGCATTCCGAACTTTGTGATGCCATTACGGTCGCAAAAGGGTACAGAAGAGAGCGCTGGGGATATTTTCTTCGGGCGGAAAGCTTCTATAATGTGGCCACGCAGGAAGAACAGTATGCCGATGCAGCACACCCTTCGGCATTATACCACGAAAAATCTCATGGCGAAAGCTTTTTGCAGCTTGCGCAAAACAATCTCCGTGGGGACGGCCTATATTTCTTTGATGAGCCGGAAGCCGCGCTTTCCCCACAAAGGCAGTTGACATTGCTGGCAGAAATCTACGAATGCGCGAAAGCGGGGGCGCAGTTCTTCATCGTTACCCATTCCCCCATACTGCTGGGTATTCCAGATGCGGATATTTACTGCTTTGACAGAGACAGGCTTCACCTGTGCGATTATGAGGAAACGGGCAGCTATCAGATTACAAAAATGTTCGTCAATAACCGGCAGGCATTGCTGCGCAATCTCTTAAATGACTAGTATTGCGGGCCGTCAGTCATGCCCTGTATCTCTCGATAACACATCACAAAAACAGGAGATAAAATTATGGAACAGCTCGTCCAGAACGCGGCAAAATTCATCAAAGAGATTTTCCAAAACGATTTCAGCGGACACGATTTTTTTCATTCCATGCGTGTTTACCGAACCGCAATAAACATCGCGGAGGCGGAACATGCCGACATGGAGGTCGTGGCATTGGCGGCGCTGCTGCATGATGTAGACGACCGGAAGCTTTCCCCGATGACCGCCGAGAAGAAAGAAAATGCCGCCCGGTTTATGTGCAGTCAGAACGTGTCGGAATCTGAAATCCGGCAGGTATGTCAGATCATTGACGAGGTATCCTTCAAGGGGACGGATTCCGTCCGGCCGTCCACGCCGGAGGGGAAATGCGTGCAGGATGCTGACCGACTGGATGCCCTCGGTGCGATCGGCATTGCCCGCACATTTGCCTATGGCGGAAGCCATAACCGCGCCATCTACGATCCGGAATTGCCGCCGCGGACAGCGATGAATCAGGCGCAGTATTACAGCAGCAAGTCCACCTCCCTGAACCACTTCTACGAAAAGCTGTTTCTGCTGGAAGGCATGATGAACACCGAAACCGGCAAGGCCATCGCAAGAAAGCGGACGCAGTACATGCAGCAATTTGTAGACGAGTTCCTGAATGAGTGGGACGGACTGGACAAATAGGCTTTGGTTCACTTAACGAAAACCGGCGTGACCGCACAGGTCACGCCGATACGCTTTTATAGAACTTAAATGCAGAAAAATCCATTGCCGCGGCAGCACAGCCACTGGGCAGCATAACACAGGCACAGGCTTGCGCAGGGGGTACCGCCCATGGCAAATCCCCGGAAGTTCCCCGCCTGCTGGCGGTAGGCCGCGCCGCCATGTTCGATGACGTCCAGCGCATTCAGATACTCCGGATTGTCGGGTTCCATGCTCACCGCACGGCGGATATGCTCCAGCGCCGTCACCTGATTGCCCAGGGCGTCGTTTGCCAGCGCACTGAGGTAATACCACCGGGCATTGCGCTCCTGAGAGTTGTTCAGAACGTTCAGCGCTTCCTGATACCGACCGAACTGGATGTAGCGCATCGCCGCCTGCTGGTACTGGTCGCCCGCTGTTTCGCCGTAGGACTGCCGACTGTAACCGCCGCCGTAGCCGCCGAAGGGGTCGCCGTAACCGTAGCCGCCGTAGCCCGCGCCCGGCTGCTGCGCCTTGTCCGGGTCCTTGATCTGCTCGTAGGCCGCGTTGATCTCCCGCATTTTCTGCGCGGCGGCCGCGTCCCCCGGATTCCGATCCGGGTGGTATTTCTTTGCCAGCGCCCGATACGCCCGCTTGACCTCCTCGTCGGAGGCATCGGGGCTGACCCCCAGAACCTTATACGGATCATCCATCGTTGGCTGCCTCCTCTTTCCGCTTTCCCCGGTAGTTTACCCACACGCCGCTGTACAGGATATTGTCCAGCAGCGCCTTGTCCTGCACCAAGGGCAGCTTTTCATAGCGTTCCGCGCATCTGCCCATGGCAAGCACCAGATATTCCTCCCAGCGCTTCTCGTCCTTTTCCATGCCCATGGCCAGATACGGGTTGTATTTTCCTTTACGTTTGTCCTTGTCGTAATCCGCCGCCGCATCCAGCAGATAGATGAACCTGCCCAGACTGAAGCCCATCTGCCCCAGATCTTTCGCCCACATGTCCTCCCGGTAAACCAGCAGCTGCGCCATCAGCTCGCCAAAGCAGGAGGCCGGTTCGTCGGGGTTGGGGCAGTTTTCCTTTTCCAGCTGGGATAATCTGGAAATGCAGTTTCTGATCGCCCCAAGCTGCCTTGGCCAGCGGGCTTCCAACTCCGGCAGAAAGGGTTCCAGCTTGTCCGCCATGAATTTGGCGGAGCGTTTCCCATCATCCTGCCAGTCGTCCAGACAGTTGTAATAGCCCAGCGCCACGTTCATGTCCGCGGCGTAGCGGATGTATTCGTTGTCCACCCATGGGCGTGGCTTCACAGAGTGCAGGCGGCAGGCTTTTTTCCCGCTCTCCTCCTCCGGCTCGTACAGACTCATCAGCAGCAGCGCCAGAAAGGCCATATCATAACTCAGGCAAATTCTTCCGATGCCCGTGCTTCTTTGCCGGATCTCCCGGCAGATGCCGCAGTACACCGCGCCGTAGCGTTTCTGCTCCTCGGCGGTCAGCTCTTTCCAGCTGGCAGTCACATATCCAAACATACCGCACTTCTCCTTTTTGCCACATCCTACAAAGGAACTGTGAACTGCGGTTAAACAATCCAGAAATTTGCAAATTATTTATCCATCAGATACCGGTTCAGCGCCCCGCCGTAGAACAGGATGCTCATACAGCAGTACAGCCACAGCATGGTGATGGCAATGGCGTACACCGAGCCGTAGATCGTGGAATATTTGGAGAAATTCTCCACGTAAACGGAGTAAATGTCCGAAAACACCAGCCAGCCCAGACTGGACAGCACGCCGCCGGGAAGGCTTTCCATAAAATGGTTGCGCTTGTTGGGCAGCGCCATGAACATCAGTGTAAAGACCAGGCTCTGCAAAAACAGCAGCAGGAAAAACCGCAGATCGATCAGGTCGGTGAAAAAGATCACCACCGGATTATCCACCTGCCGCATGAGATTGATGATGGAGCTGCCGAACACGTGCAGCACCAGCGTCAGCAGCAGGATCAGAATGAACACAAAGGTATACACCACACTGATGGAGCGGGTATAAATGTATCCCCGGTTTTCCGACACGCCGTAAACCGCGTTCAATCCTGTAAGCATACCGTAAATGCCCCGGCTGGCCGACCACAGCGCCGTCACGGCGGAAACGCCCACCAACGCGCCGGAGGAATTGCGGTACGTGCTGTAGATCAGCTCCTCGGCGTCCCCCACCATGGTACTTGGCAGGATGTCACCCAGCAGCTCTACCAGGCCCCGCACCTCCATCCCCGTATAGCGCAGCACGCTGAGGATCAGCACCAGTGCCGGAAAAAAAGCCAGAATAATAAAGTACGCGGCATAGGCGGCGTGGAGGGGAATATGCATTTGCTTGACAGTCTTGGCGGCGTCCATAACTTTGCCGATCAGGCCGCCCTTGGGAAATTCCTTCATCGTCTCCCCCACTTTAGACAAGTCGGCCCGCAGCCCGAAGGGCTGCGGGCAAATCCGTTTCCGTGTTATTCTTCCGTTTCCGTGTTATTCTTCCGTTTCCGTGTTATTCTGCGGAGATCAGGTAGTAATATACCGGCTGTCCGCCGCTGAGCAGATTCACGTCCGCGTTGGGGCAGATGTCCGCGAAGATGTCTGCCGCCTTCTGGGCGTGCTTTTCCTTCACGTCCTCGCCGTAGTAGATCGTGATATACTCCTTGCCGTCGTCCCGAACCTTTTCCGCCAGAGACTTGAGCAGCACCCGGATGTCCTGACTGGTGCCGAACAGCTGACTGCCGTACAGCGCCAGATAGTCACCCTCATGGATGTTATAGCCGTCGAAGTCGGAATTCCGGGCAGCGTAGGTGATCTGCATGGTGTCCACGGTGTCCAGCGCCTCGGTCAGGGCAGCGGTATTTTCCTCAACACTTCCCTCGGGGGCAAAACTCAGCATAGCGGTGATGCCCTGAGGAACGGTCTTGGAGGGAATGACCACCACGGTCTTGGGGGTCAGGGCGTCTACCTGCTGGGCAGCCATGATGATGTTCTTGTTGTTGGGCAGGACAAAGACAGTCTCGGCAGGCACCTTGTTCACCGCCTCCAGAATGTCCTGGGTGCTGGGGTTCATGGTCTGGCCGCCGGAGATGATCTGATCGACGCCCAGATTCTGGAACACGTCCGCGAGGCCCGCACCGGCGCAGACGGAGACAACGCCCAGAGGCTTCTCCGGCTTTGCGATCTTCGGGGCGACCTCCTGCTCGGAGAGCACCTTTTCCGTGTGCTGCAGGCGCATGTTCTCGATCTTCACCGTGACGAAGGAGCCGTAGTTCAGCGCCTCGGTCAGCGCCTTGCCGGGATCGTTGGTATGGACATGCACCTTGATGATCTCGTCATCGTCCACCAGCACAAGGCTGTCGCCCAGCTCGGACAGGAACGCCCGGAGATTCTCAGGGTCATGGTCATTTTCCCGGGAAATAATGAACTCGGTGCAGTAGGAGAAGGTGATGTCCTCGGTATTGAAGTCGGAGAAGTCCGCGCTCTGCTTGGTCTCCGTCACCGCGCCGTCCTCGGGCAGCACCACGTCCTCGCCCTGCAGGGCGCTGAGCATGGCTTCCAGCGCCACGACCCAGCCCTTGCCGCCGGCATCCACAACACCGGCCTTTTTCAGCACGGGGTTCTGGTTGACGGTATCGGCCAGCGCCTTCACGGCTTCCTCAATGGCTGCTTCGTGGACGAATTCGATAAAGTTGTTCTCCCGGGCAGCGTCGGCAGCTTTGGCCGCGGACAGGCGGGCGACGGTGAGGATGGTGCCTTCGGCGGGCTTCATGACGGCCTTGTAAGCGGCGTCAACGCCTTCCTGCAGCGCCTGCGCCCACAGAACGCCGTCGCATTCCTCGCTGCCCTTCAGGCGCTTGGAAATGCCCCGGAACAGCAGCGACAGAATGACGCCGGAATTGCCCCGTGCGCCCCGCAGCATGGCGGAGGCCGCCACCTTGGACGCTTTTTCCAGATCGGGGTCCTCGGTCTTGCGCAGGTCGGAGGCCGCGGAGTTGATGGTCATGGACATATTGGTGCCGGTGTCTCCATCCGGCACGGGGAACACGTTCAGCTCGTTGAGAGCCTGCTTGTTGATCTCGATGGCGGCAGCCGCGCTGATGATCATTCTGCGAAGATCGGCTCCGTTGATGGTTTCTCTCAATTTATTTCCCTCCGAACTTTAACCGATCACCATAGAATCGATATAAACATTTACGGCCCGAACCTCGGTGCCGGTGCAGTTGGTCACCACATAGCGAACCTCGGAAATAATGGAAGCGCCCACGGCGTTCAAGTTTACGTTGTTGTCCACGATAATATGCAGATCAATGGAAATGGTGTCGTCCTCGTTGAACTGGACATGCACGCCCTTGCCCACGGATTCCCGACGGAGCAGATGGTACAAGCCGTCGGACAGGCTCCGGGCGGCCATGCCCTTGACGCCGAAGCAGTTGATGACCGCGGTGCCGACAATGTCCGTGTAGACGCTGGTGCTGACATTGACGCTTCCGTTTTCGTTTTCGTGACGGATCATAGATGCAACCTCCAATTTTCAGTACGTATTTTGACAAAGGGGAGCTACAAGCGCCTTAAACCATGCTGTCTTCCCAGCAGTCGGGGGCGGTCAGACCCATCATCTTGACAATGGTGGGCGCCACATTGGCAAGGCCGTAGTGGCCGTCCTTGATGACCCAAGTGTGATCGGGGTCGTAGATGATGAAGGGAACGGGGTTCAGGGAATGCGCCGTGCGGACGGAGGTCTTTCCCTTCTTGGTCTCGGTCATCTGGTCGGCGTTGCCGTGGTCGGCGGTGATCAGGACGGTGTAGCCGTACTTGTCGGCAGCCTCCACAATGGCGGCCACGCTCTTGTCCACGCACTCCATGGCGTAAACCACCGCGTCAAACACGCCGGTGTGGCCAACCATGTCGCCGTTGGGGAAGTTGCAGCGCAGGAACTGGAACTTCTTGGATGCCATGTTCTCCACCATCTTTTTGGTGATCTCCCTGGACTTCATGGCAGGCGCCTTCTCGAAGGGGATCACGTCGGAGGGGACTTCCTCGTAGACTTCCAGATTCTCGTCCACCTTGCCGGAACGGTTGCCGTTCCAGAAATAGGTCACATGGCCGTACTTCTGGGTCTCGGACAGGGCGTACTCATGGATTCCGGCGGCGCACAGCACCTCGGTCAGGGTGTGCTTGATGACGGGGGGCTGCACCAGATAATGCTGGGGGATCTTCAGGTCGCCGTCGTACTGGAGCATACCGGCAAACTTCACGCCGGTGTAGTCGCCCCGGTCGAAGTGGTCAAAGTCCTTGCGGTCAAAGGCCAGAGAGATCTCCTGCGCCCGGTCGCCCCGGAAGTTGAAGAGGATGACGCTGTCGCCGTTGGCGATCTTCGCCACAGGCTCGCCGCTCCGCTCGATCACGAAAGCGGGCAGATCCTGATCGATGCAGCCCGTCTCTGCGCGGTAAGTCTCGATAGCCGCCTTGGCAGAGGGGAATCTTCTGCCGATTGCCTGAACGTGGGTGCGCCAGCCCTGCTCTACCATCGGCCAGTTGGCCTCGTAGCGATCCATGGTGATCTGCATACGGCCGCCGCCGGAGGCGATGGCGTAATCGCAGCCCTCGGTGTTCAGCTCGGCGAGAACCTTCTCCAGCATATCCACATACTCCAGCGCGGAGGTGGCGGGCACGTCACGGCCGTCCAGAAGGATGTGGCAGTAGGCTTTCTTCACGCCCTCGGCATGGGCTTCCCGCAGCATAGCAATGAGGTGATGGATGTTGGAATGGACGTTGCCGTCGGACAGCAGGCCCAGAAAATGCAGCGCTTTGCCGGAAACGGCGTTGGCGATCAGGTCTTTCCAGGTCTCGGAGGCATAGAGCGTGCCGTTCTCGATGGACTCGCCGACCAGCTTCGCGCCCTGAGAGTAGATCTGGCCGCAGCCCAGCGCGTTGTGGCCGACCTCGGAGTTGCCCATATCATCATCGGTGGGCAGACCGACGGCGGTGCCGTGGGCTTTCAGGTAAGTATGGGGGCAGGTGGCAAGCAGATGATCCAGCGTGGGGGTCTTAGCGACCGCGACCGCGTCGCCACTGCCGCCGTCACCCTTGCCGACGCCGTCCATGATAACAAGAACAATGGGTTTTTCCATAATAAATCCCTCCAGAAAAAGAGCTATTCATACAAGTTTGCATTCTATTGGATTTTATTATTTTACATCATTTTTGCCGAACTTACAACCACTTTTTTAATTTTTCCGTAACGCCCAAAAAAGCTTCCGGAAAAACCAAAAAATGAGTGATTTTTCCGGAAGTTGTTAAATATGTTTGAACGGATTGTTCCCATGCTCAGACGTGGACGCTCAGTCGTCGTAGTCCTCGTCCCGTTTTCTTCTGTAAATGAGCAGACCGATGAGCAGCAGGCTCAGCGTTCCGGAGACGATGAGAACGCCGATGAGGATACCGATTACCGGAGAGCTGTCCTTCTGTTCCTCGGGCAGCGTCGGGGGAACCGTTTGCTGCGTGGGAAGGGTCTCCGGTGCCTGAGTCGCCTGGGTTGTTTCGGGAACCGTGGGCGGCTGGGTGGTGGGGACGGTGGGCGGCTCGGTCGCAGGCTGGGTAGTGGGCGGCGCCGTCGGCTCCGTCGGCCGGGAGGTTACCTGGACTTCGCCCTCAAAATGATAGGGGTCGGAGCCGTTGGCGGTCAGCACCTGCAGGCGGCCGTGGAAATTGGTTTCCAGCTCCTCCACGTACTCGCTGGGCCAGATGTTGTTCACCGGGCAGTAGATGGTGATATTGTTGCCGTTCCACAGGCAGTTGGCGTTGAAGGAGGGCATACCGCCGCTGCAATAGACCTCCGTCAGATTGGTGCAGCCCTCAAAAGAGCTTGCGCCGAACCGGCGGAAGGATGCCGGGAGGGATATCTTCGTCAGTCCCTCGCAGCCCTGAAAGGCGCTTGCGCCGATCTCCTTCAGGGAATTGCCGAAATCCACCGCCGTCAGGTTTTTGTAATCCGTGAACGCCCCCGCGCCCACGCTGGTCACGCCGCCGGTGAGTACGACGGTATGAATCTGATCCGCGCTGCCCGACCATGGCGCGCCGCCTTCAAAGTCCTTCATGGCACCGCTGCCGGAAACGGTCAGGGTGCTGCCGTCCAGCGACCACGAAAGTCCGTCGCCGCAGCTCTCCACGGGCGGGTCCGTTTCCGTGGCAAAGCCCCGGGGGGCAAGGAGCGTCAGCAGCAAGAAGGCCGCCAGAATGTGCAAAACAAATCGCTTCTTCATATGTATGTACTTCCTTTCTGTAGCTTCGACTTCATCATACCAAATCCGTCATGAGAAAATTGTCAAAAAGCGGCTCTGAACAGGCTCAGAGCCGCCTAAGGGTCTCCTAAGATTCATCCTCCACGCGGCAGATGTCCGCGCCCAGCGCCCGGAGCTTCTCCACCAGATTCTCGTAGCCCCGTTCAATGAAATGAATGTGCTCGACAAAGGTGGTGCCTCTGGCCGCCAGACCCGCAATGACCAGCGCCGCGCCTGCCCGCAGATCGTGGGCAAAAACGGTGCTGCCCGTGAGATGATCGACACCGGTGACCGTCGCCGTCTTTCCGCTGATGCGAATGCTCGCGCCCATGCTTTCCAGCTCGGTGCAGTAGCCGAAGAACCGGGTCTCATAGACGCTTTCCGTCAGGCGGCTGGTTCCTCCCGCCAGCGCCATACACACGCAGACCTGCGCCTGCATATCCGTGGGGAAGCCGGGGTAGGGACGGGTCTTGACCGTGGTCTGCCGCAGTTTTCCCGTGCGCATGATGCGGATGGAATCGTCATAATTGATGACCTTCGCGCCCATTTCCTGAAGCTTGCTGGTGATGCACTCCATGTGCTTGGGGATCACGTTCTGCACCAGCACGTTGCCGCCCACCGCCGTGACCGCCGCCAGGTAGGTTCCCGCCTCGATCTGGTCGGGGATGATGGCGTAGGTGCCGCCCCGCAGGGCATTGACGCCCCGGATCTTGACGGTATCCGTGCCCGCGCCGGTGATCCGCGCGCCCATGGTGTTCAGGAAGTTGGCCAGATCCACGATGTGCGGCTCCTTCGCCGCGTTTTCGATGATGGTCTGACCGGGCAGCAGGGTCGCCGCCAGCATGATATTGACGGTCGCGCCCACGGACGCCATGTCCAGACTGATCCGGCCGCCATGCAGTCCCTCCTGACCGGGGGTCAGAGCGACATATTCTTCCGTCTCGTCAACGTCTGCGCCCAGCGCCAGAAAGCCTTTGATATGCTGGTCAATGGGGCGGGAGGCAAAATTGCAGCCGCCGGGCAGCGCCACATGAGCTCTGCCGAACCGCCCCAGCAGCGCACCCATCAGATAATAGCTGGCACGCATTCTGCGGACGAGCTGCTGATCCGGCTCGCTGCAATGAATGTCCGTGCAGTCGATCTCCACTACGCCGGGTTCCGGGGTAACGATCTTCGCACCCATCCCGTCGAGAATACTCATCAGAATTCGGACATCGGAAATATTGGGAACATTCTCGATCCGGCACTTGCCGCTGACCAGCAGAGCCGCGGGCAGGATCGCCACGGCCGCGTTCTTCGCGCCGCTGATCGTGACGGTACCGTTCAGGGGATGACCGCCGTTAATTTCATATCTTGCCAAGGAATATCCTCTCCTTGTGATTGGATTCGTCAATCGTCATACATGGGCTAGGGTATTATATCATACATAGCGAATCTTGTAAAGTACCATTGCCGGAGGGAACACTTCCGGGAAACACAGGAATTTTTCCGCTGAAAATCCCGTTATTTACCGCCGCAATCCCTTCGGATAGTGATTTTTCAGCACCCGTCCGTCGCCTTTTCCCCAGCCGATGGAATAGCCGCCCGCCGAGACGAGGCACCAGCCCTTCTGCGTGGACGGCACCACGTCCCCCCGGAGATAAGCGCTTATCTCCCCGGAGTCCGCCGGGTAATCCTGTTGGTTTTCACAGGTTTTCAGCCACAGCGCCAGCGCGTGGGCAGGCTCAAAGCGGTCTTTTTTCACCGTCCCCAGCTCCAGTCCGGGGCGGAGGACTTTCAGCTTTCGGATGTCCGGCATATCGGGCGGCGCCCAGTACAGGGTGTCTCCGAAGGTGGACGCCTTCCCGTCGGGCAGGCGGATGCCAAGGCTGGCCGCAAAGGGCTGCCATGTTTTCGGAACTTTTTCACCGGCGGGAATCACGGTACTTTCTTCGCTGCCTTCCATCTTACGCAGCACGGCGGCAAAATGTCCCTCCCCCAGCAGCTTATGGGGCCACAGGCGGACGCTCCCGTTTTCCCCGGCCTCGAACCACGGCGCGTCCACGGTTTCCGGGACAAATTCGGGGTGATTTTCCAAAAACCGCGCCACCGCCTGCTCGTCCTCCTCCGGGGAAAAGGTGCAGGTGGAGTACACCAGCCGCCCGCCGGGGCGAATCAGCGCCGCGGCGGAACTCAGAATTTCCGCCTGCCGCCGGGCGCACATCTCCACGGTCTCCTGGCTCCAGTCCGTGACGGCGGCCTCCTCTTTCCGGAACATTCCCTCTCCGGAACAGGGCGCGTCCACCAGCACCCGGTCAAAGAAGCCGGCAAAACGCTGCGCCAGCGTGGCCGGATGCTCGTTGGTCACCAGTGCGTTAGAAACGGCCATGCGCTCAATGTTCCGGGATAGAATTTTCGCCCGCTTGGGGTTGATCTCATTGCAGAGCAAAAAGCCCCGCCCCATCATCCGTCCGGCGATCTGGGTGGTCTTGCCGCCGGGAGCGGCGCACAGGTCGCAGACCCGCTCGCCGGGTTGGGGATCGAGCAAGGCCACCGGCGCCATGGCGCTGGCTTCCTGAAGGTAGTAGACGCCCGCCTCGTGAAAAACGTGCAGGCCGGGTCGGGCGTCAGGGTCGTAATAGTACCCCATCGGCTCCCATGGCACCGGCTGTCCCACGAAGGGCAGCTGTGGGATCTCCCCTTTCAGGGGATTGAACCGCAGCGCCACCGCCCGGGAGCGGTTCAGGCTGTCAAGGTAGCTCTCATATTCGTCTCCAAGCTGGCGCTTCATGCGCTCCAAAAAGGCTTCCGGCAGCATACGTTACCTCCAAAATCATGACTGCGCCCTATTATAGCACATCCCAAGGTATTTTTCCACCACCGGGAAAGCGCAAAATACCGGCGCGGCAGAATTGCCGCGCCGGTCAATGTATTTTGCGTTAAAAGTGCCGGTTGTCGTTGTGGGTATTGAACGCGCCTTCAAAGCCGATGATCAGGCCGCCCACCTCCGCATAGTAGCTGCACAGCGCCGTCGTCGGCTCCATCATGAAGCGGGCATTGGGGAACTCGGCCAGCAGCGCTTCCCGGAAATCAGCCGCCGCTTCCTCGGCGAAGCAGTGGGCGACGCGGATATATCCGCCGTCCCGGAAGCCCCGCTCTTTTACCATATCCACCAGCATCTGGGTGGTTTTTCTCAGTCCTCTGGGCTTATGCACCGGGGCGACCTGGCCGCCCTTGGCCTCTCCCGCCACCCGGATGCCCAGCATTCCGGCGATCTTCGCCACGGCGATATTCACCCGCCCGTTTCTGGCGAGGTTGTTCATGGATTCCAGACAGAACAGGGTGTGCAGATGGTTGTGATAATCCAGCACCTTTTCCTTCGTGGTCTCGAAATCGTCACCCGCGTCCTCGCACTGACGGATTTTCTCCGCCAGCATCATCATTTCCGGCCCTGTGGCGAGAGAATCAAAGATGAACACCTTTCTCTCCGGATGCTCGGCCATGTACGTATCGGCGGCGTGCCTCGCCGCGTTGTAGCTGCCCGACAGGTGCTTGGAAATGGTGATGCCGAAAACTTCCTCAGCGTCACCGAAGGCTTCCAGCCACTCCCCCACATTGGGGCAGGAGGAGCCGGACTTTCCCTTATATTGCTTCAGATCCTCCACCATCTGCGCCACGTCCAGATTTGCGTCGTCCACATATTCCCGTTCCGCCACGATCTTCATGGGAACGGATGCAAACGTGCTGTCCTGCACGGAGACGATATTGCAGGAAGAATCCGCTACGATTTTATATTTCATACTGATCCCTCGATTACTAATCATCGGTTTTTTAATAACCGATGCTATTGTATCAACAACCCATGAAGATGTCAAGAGAATCTTAAGATAAGATTTTGAGATTGACTTTTTCTTAGCTTTACGGTATAATACCACCGGTGATATGGATGAAACAGGAAATCAAACAGCAGATCGGTCAGTCCGTTCAGGGCTTCCGTCTGCCCCGTTATCAGGAGATTCCCGACGTGGGTCTGTATCTGGAACAGGCCACCAAATATATCTGCCGCTACCTGTCCCCCATTCTGGAAACGCCCCTTACGGCGTCCATGATCAGCAACTACGTCAAGCGGGGGCTGCTGTCCAGCCCGGTGAAGAAGCAGTACAGCCGGGATCAGGTGGCGTATCTTTTCTTCATCGCCGTAGCGAAGAACGTCCTGTCCCTGGACGCGCTGGCCTGCTTTCTGCGGCTTCAGGAGCGCACCTATCCGCTGGAAAAAGCCTATGATTACTTCTGCCGGGAGCTGGAAAACCTCCTGCTGTTCCAGTTTGAGGTCAGGGAGACCATTGAATCCTCCGACGAGGATTCCTCCGACGAAAAGCGGCTGCTCTACAGCTGCACGGCGGCGGTGGTGCAGAAGGTTTACATGGAAAAATGGCTGGAAGCCATCGCGGCGGAAGAAGTATGATAAATACGGAAGCGGTATCCCGGCGCATGAAGGGATACCGCTTTTTCGTTTCTCTGAGTGCAAATTCCTTTCCGGAAAGATTGACTTTTCCGGTTGTTTGTGGGATAATAGGACAGCTAAATCAGAAAACACCAGATATAAGAGAGGTTTTCATCCATGATGCAATCCAGAACCCATAACTGCGGTGAGCTGCGTCTTTCCGACGCGGGCAAGTCCGTTACCATCGTTGGCTGGCTGGAGAATGTCCGGGAGGTGGGCGCGAATTTTGCGTTCTGCGTCCTGCGGGACTTCTACGGCACCACCCAGGTGGTCATTGAAACCGAAGAAATGATGAAGCTCATCAAGCCCATCAACAAGGAATCCACCATCTCCGTCACCGGCACCGTCCGGGAGCGGGAGAGCAAGAATCCCAAGCTCCCCACCGGCGAAATCGAGGTCGTCCCTGAGAAGATCGAGGTGCTGGGCAAGTGCGTTCACAATCAGCTGCCTTTTGAGATCAACAAGAGCAAGGACGCCGACGAGAACACCCGCCTGAAATACCGCTTCCTCGACCTGCGCAACCCCGCCGTGAAGTCCAACATCGTCCTGCGCTGCCAGGTGGTTGCCGAGCTGCGGCGGCTGATGACCGAGAAGGGATTTTTGGAGATCACCACCCCCATCCTCACCGCTTCCTCCCCTGAGGGCGCCCGGGACTATCTGGTTCCCGCCCGGAACCACCCCGGCAAGTTCTACGCTCTGCCCCAGGCGCCCCAGCAGTTCAAGCAGCTGCTGATGACCTCCGGCTTTGACCGTTACTTCCAGATTGCCCCCTGCTTCCGGGACGAGGACGCCCGTGCCGACCGCACCCCCGGCGAATTCTATCAGCTGGATATGGAGATGGCCTTCGCCAGTCAGGCGGACGTGCTGAGCGTATTGGAAGATGTGCTGGTGCCCGTGTTCCACAAGTTCGGCAAGTACGAGCGGGTCTCCGCCGCCCCCTTCCGCCACATTCCTTATAATGAGGCCATGGAACGCTACGGCTCCGACAAGCCCGACCTGCGTATCGATCTGGAAATTCAGGACATCACCGCTGAGGTGCAGGGCTGCGGCTTCACCCCCTTCGAGGGCGCGACCGTCAAGGCTGTCGCCGTGGACAACTTTACCCAGGCGAGGAAGTGGATCGACAAGCTGCTGGCCGACGTGGAAGTCCAGACCGGCAGCAAAGCCTGCTGGGTGAAGGTGGACGAAAACGGAAATCTCACCGGCGGCGTTTCCAAGTTCCTGACGGATTGCAAGGATGCGCTGACCGCCAAGCTGAACCTGAAGCCCGGCAGCTTCGTCTGCATGGCGGCGGGCAAGAAAGCCGTCGCCCAGAAGACCGCCGGTGTCATTCGTACCATGCTCGGCAAGCGGATTCCCGGTCACTTTGACGAGGAGCAATACGCTCTGTGCTGGATCGTGGACTTCCCCATGTACGAGATCGGTGAGGAATCCGGCGCTCTGGAATTCTGCCACAACCCCTTCTCCATGCCTCAGGGCGGCCTGAAGGCGCTGGAGGATGCCGAGGGCGATATGGACAAGCTGCTGGCCATCAAGGCCGACCAGTATGACCTTGTGGTCAACGGCTACGAGTCCGCCTCCGGCGCTGTGCGGAACCACGACCCGGAGATCATGGTCAAGGCTTTCGAGATGGTGGGTCTGGGCGAGGCCGACGTCAAGGCCAAGTTCCCCGCCATGTACAACGCCTTCACCTACGGCGCACCCCCGCACGCGGGCGCCGCTCCCGGTGTTGATCGTCTCATTATGCTGCTCACCGGCGAAGAGTCCATCCGGGAGGTCATTACCTTCCCCATGAACAAGAACGCCCAGGACCTGATGATGGGCGCACCCACCACCGTGGGCAAGAGCCAGCTGGACACCGTTCACATCGCGGTATTGGAAGAGGAATAAATTGCTGCGCCCCGCCGGGAAACCACGGCGGGGCGCGTATTCTTACGAAATTTTCTAATTTCTGCAACCAAGCGAAAAATTCGTCGAGTATTTATGTTGATAGGAAGGAGTGACGCAAATGGAAGACGAACAGATCGTCACACTGTACTGGAACCGGGATGAGACCGCCATTCAGGAGACCCAGACCAAATATGACCGCTACCTGACCAAGATCGCCTGCAACATCCTCGCGGACATGGAAGACAGCCGGGAGAGCGTCAACGATACATACCTCGCCGCATGGAATTCCATACCGCCCCAGCGGCCGTCGGTGCTTTCCGCGTATCTTGCCAAGCTCACCCGGCGCATTTCCATCGACCGCTTCCGCTACCGTACCCGGGACAAGCGGCGGGATTCCCAATATGCCCTGTCCCTGTCCGAGCTGGACGACTGCGTGTCCGGGGGCAACACCACCGAGGAGATCATCAACGTCAGGCTGCTGGCCGACACCATCGGCATTTACCTGCGGCTGCAAAGTGAGGAAGCCCGGAACGCCTTCATCGGGCGGTACTATTTTCTCGACTCACTGAAAGAGGTCGCGGCCTACTGCGGCATGTCGGAAAGCAAGTGCAAGAGCCTGCTCTACCGCACCCGGGTGGGGCTGAAAGAGTATCTGGAAAAGGAGGGCTTTAGCGTATGACTTCCGAAAAACTTCATGACGCGCTGAGTCTGCTTCCCGCCGATCTGGTCGCCGAAACGGATGCCCTGCGCACTCAGGCCAAGAAGCCCCAGGTGCATTGGCAGCGCTGGGCGGCCATGGCCGCTTGTCTCGCGGTAGTGCTGCTGGCGGGCACCATGTTCTCCTATTTCTTCGGCCACATGGGTTCCTCCAAGACCGCCGCGGCCGTAGATAAAGCCCCGATGTCCATTGCCGAAGCGGCCGACCAGAAGAACGCCGCCCCCAATTTCGGTGCCATTAAGGAAGCCGCTCCTGCGGACGGCGGTCACACCCACGTCCCCGCGGGCGAACCCGAAAGCGCCAACGACACAGAGGACGGTTACTGTGGAAACACCTCCGCCACCGTAACGCTGGACGGAAGTGCCTACACGCTCTCCGGCAGCGACGCCGTTACGCTGACGGCCATTCTGGAAAATCTGGACTATACCAGCGACGACATTTGCAGCTGTTCCACGGAGTTCACGGTGGAGACCGAGATCGGCACCGAATACGAAGTGAACCTGACGGAATACTTCGTCCGCTGCGACGCCGGACAGGCGGCGCTGACCCAAAAACAGGCGGACGCCATCCGGGAGATCGTCGAGCG
>ERZ773208.631-NODE-631-length-32606-cov-5.855396_pt1 | contig 32606 bp, 37 predicted proteins | sample MGYA00581006_ERZ773208 | MGnify/ENA primary metagenome ERZ773208 (study PRJEB29015, sample SAMEA2737793) | human gut metagenome | biome: human gut; feature: human-associated habitat; material: faeces | place: China | collected 2012 ... | reverse complement strand
GCAAAGGGTTAGTCTGTGCCCTGATGAAACGCGAAAGACAACCCTGACGGTTTTCTTTCACACTATCTTTCCCTCCGATGGGGGTAGTTTGTGAAGAAATACACTGGGGCGTCTTTTTATTTGGTGCCAAGGGGAGCAGAAAGCCTGCGCAAAGGGTTAGTCTGTGCCCTGATGAAACGCGAAAGACAACCCTGACGGTTTTCTTTCACACTATCTTTCCCTCCGATGGGGGTAGTTTGTGATGAAACACACTGGGGCGTCTTTTTTATTTGGTGCCAGGGGGAACGAAAGCCTGCGCTAAGGGATAACCTGTGTTCTGATGAAACGCGAAGGGTGAATCCGCTCCGGTTCTCCCCCCCTTGAAAAGCTTATAGCTTGTATAGGAAACTCCCCCGGATGTTGGTCGGGGGAGTTTTTTTCGGGTTGGTTCAGCGCTCTTCGCGGAAGTAGGAAAGGCCGAGGCTGGCGGGGGGCTGGTTTTCCCGCTTTTTGCGGATACTGACCGCCACCAGCACAATGATAGTGACGAGGTAAGGGAGCATCTGAATGAGGGGCAGCAGGCGCATGGGGACATTGAGATAATTGAACAGGATATACAGCGCGCCAAACAGATAGCTGCCGAGGATGGCCATGGTGGGCTTCCAGGTGGCAAAGATGACGATGGCGATGGCGAGCCAGCCGCGGTCGCCGAAGCCGTTATTGGACCAGATGCCGTTGCTGTAATCCATGATGTAGAACAGGCCGCCAAGGCCGGCGATCATGCCGCCGATGCAGGTGGCAAGGTATTTATAACGGGTAACATTGATACCCGCGGCATCGGCAGTGGCGGGGTTTTCGCCCACGGCGCGCAGGTACAAGCCGGCGCGGCTGCGGCTAAGGAACAGGCTGACCGCTACCGCCAAAATGACGGCGAGATAGACCAAAAAGCCATAGGAAAAGAACAGCTGGCCGATGGGGCCCATGTCGGAGGCAAAGGGCAGGGTAGTTTTATAGGCCTTGGCGATCTTGACGAGGGCGAGGTAAGGCACATCGCTTTTGACGATCTTGATGAGGGATCCGCCGAAGAAATTGCCGACGCCGACGCCGAAGGTGGTGATAGCCAGACCCGTGACATTCTGATTGGCCTTGAGGGTGACGGTGAGGAAGCAATAGAGCAGCGAGGTGAGCAGCGAGCCCGCCAGGCAGCACAGCAGCGGAATGAGGATAGCCGGGACCGGCTGCACCCGGGCGGCACTATTCTGATAGAAGAAGCCGCCGACCACACCGGAGATGGCGCCGATATACATGATGCCGGGAATGCCGAGGTTCAGGTTGCCGGATTTTTCGGTGAGGATCTCGCCGGTGGCGCCGAACAGCAACGGGGTGCCCTGCAGTATGGCACGCTGGATAAAGCTGATGATGATTTCCATGGATCAGTTCCCCTCCCCGCTGACGGCGGCCGACGCCGTTTTTTCTTTTTTGTGATGATTGAAATGGACCTGGTAATTGATGAAGAACTCGCAGCCGATGATGAAGAACAAGATGATGCCGGTAAGGATCTCGGAAAAATCGCTGTTGAGGCCAAACTTGGAGGTGACTTCATCGGCGCCGCGGGCCAGGAACACCAGCAGCAGCGTGGTAAGGATCATGGTGAAGGGATCGAACTTGGCGAGCCAGGAAACCATGATGGCGGTGAAGCCGCGGCCGTCCACGAGGTTGGAATCGATGGAGTGGGAGGAGCCGCCGACCAGCAGCAGACCGGCCAGGCCGCAGATGGCGCCGGAAAGAGCCATGGTGCGGATGATGACCTTTTTGACATCGATGCCGATGTAATGGGCGGTATTTTCGCTTTCGCCCACAACGGCGATCTCATAGCCGTGCTTGCTGTACCGCAGATAGATGTGCATGGCGATGCAGACGATGGTGACGATAAGGATATTGAGCAGATACTTGACGCCGAAAATTTCCGGGAACCAGCCGTGGGTGAGCAGATCGGGACCGACGACATTGGAGCCGGTCTTATCCGCCACCTTGAGGAAGTATTCCACCAGCTGGATGGCGACATAGTTCATCATAAGGGTGAAGAGGGTCTCATTGGTGTTCCAGTGCGCCTTGAAGAAAGCCGGGATGACGCCCCAGATAACGCCGGAGAGAATGGCCGAAACCGCCATGATGAGGATGAGCAGGCCATCGGGCACCTTGCCGCCCAGCACCAGCATGCATACCGCGGTGGAAAGGCAGCCGATGAGCACCTGGCCTTCGGCGCCGGTATTCCAGAAGCGCATGCGGAAGGCCGGGGTGACCGCCAGCGAGATGCACAGCAGAATGGCGATATCATGCAGGGTGACCAGCATACGGCCGGTGCCGAACGCGCCGTGGAGGATGGTGGCGTAGATGGAGAGGGGGTCATCCCCGGTGAGGACACGGGTGACCACACTGCAAACAATGAGCGCCAGCAGGATGGCAATGACCCGAATGAGGATGGCCCGGCCCAGCGGGATCTGATCCCGACGGGTGACATAGAGGAAGGGTTCCCGGGCGGGACGGGCAGTGGCCTGCGGTTTATTCAGCTTTGACATGGCTTTCACCCTCCCTTTCGGCTTTGGTCATCAGGAGGCCGATCTCCTCTTTGGTGGCGGTGCGGCCATCCACGGTGCCGGTGACGCGGCCGCCGCTGAGGACGATGACACGATCGCACAAGGCCAGCAGCACATCGAGGTCTTCGCCGACATAGATGACAGCAACGCCCTTTTCCTTTTGCTGATTGAGCAGATGATAGATAAGATAGGAAGAATTGATATCCAGGCCGCGGACGGGGTATGCGGCCATAAGCACGGTAGGTGCCGAGGCGATCTCGCGGCCGACCAGCACCTTTTGCACATTACCGCCGGAAAGACGGCGGACGGGGGTGGTGGCATTGGGGGTAACGACACCGAGGTCTTCGATGATGCGCTCGGCCAGTTCCCGCGGGGGCTGACGATCGAGGAAGGCGGAGCGGCCGCGGCGGTAGCTGCGCAGCATCATGTTATCGATGATATCCATATTGCTGACAAGGCCCATGCCCAGGCGATCCTCCGGCACGAAGGAAAGGCGGACGCCAAGCTCACGAATTTGCAGGGGAGTCTTATCCCGCAGGTTTTCGGTCTCACCGCTCTTGGGGTCTTCGTAGAGAATTTCGCCGCCGGTGACGGGCTGCAGGCCCGCAATGGCTTCCAGCAGCTCCCGCTGGCCGGAGCCGGCAATGCCCGCGATACCCAAGATCTCGCCTGCGCGGGCGGTAAAGGTGACCCGGTCGAGCAGCTGAACGCCATCCCGACTGAGGCAGCTGACATCCTTGACCACCAGACGATCCTCCGGATTTTCGGGCATTTTGCGTTCGATATTGAGAATGACCTTTTGGCCGACCATCATCTCGGTGAGCTGGGCCTCGTTGGTTTCGGCGGTATTGACGGTGCCAGCGTTTTTGCCCTTGTGCAGCACGGTGACACGATCCGAAAGGCTGAGCACCTCATTGAGCTTGTGGGTGATGATGACGATGGATTTGCCATCCTCCCGCATGCGGCGCAGCACGGCGAAGAGCTTTTCGGTTTCCTGCGGGGTGAGCACGGCGGTGGGCTCATCAAGAATGAGGATCTCCGCACCGCGATACAGCACCTTGACGATCTCGACGGTCTGCTTTTCGGAAACGGACATGGCGTAGATCTTCTTTTTGGCGTCGATCTCGAAACCATAGCGGGCGGAGATCTCCTCAACGCGGCGGGTGGCTTCCTTGAGGCGGTAGGGCTTGCCATCCTCCACACCCAGGACAATATTTTCGGTGGCGGTAAAGACATCGACCAGCTTGAAGTGCTGGTGCACCATACCGATGCCGCAGCGGAAGGCATCCCGCGGGGAGGAGATGGTGACCGGCTGGCCGTTGACATAAATTTCGCCCTCATCGGGGTGGTAGATGCCGGCGATCATGTTCATCAAGGTGGTTTTGCCGCTGCCGTTTTCGCCCAGCACGGCCAAAATCTCGCCCCGGCGGACGGTAAGGCTGACATGATCATTGGCAATGACCTTTTCACCAAAGCGCTTGGTGACATTGTGCAGTTCCAGTGCGTTCACAAAAAGCCTCCTCATCGGTGTGGTGTGTTCCCTTCTTCTGGCAAGGGCAAACCGGGGAGGTCTGCCCTTGCCAGGAAAAGGGCGGGGAGAAAAATCAAAGCACAAGGGGGGCCAAGGCCCCCGCTTGTGTTTTTTGATGGCAGGTTTCAGCCGTCAAGCGGCTCTGCAAAACCGATCTTAGCCGCCGAAATTGGTGTTCAGATTGGTCACGCCGTCGATGATGATATCGAAGTAGGGCGCGGAGCGGAAATCGACCGCGTTGGACTCATCGAAGTAGCCATCGTGGATGACATTGGTCTCGCCGGTGTAGTCACCATCGACATCGGCCAGGTACTCGGTGAGGGTCTTGCCATCGACGGTGAAGCTGGCGGTATCGAAGACATGCAGGGTGCCGGCTTCCAGCGCCTTGATGGCCTCATTGATCTTTTCGATGGTGCCCTCGGCGGCAACATCCTGATTGACACCGGAGAGAACGACGGAATTGGTGGCGATGGTGCCGCACCAATCGGGGGCAATGGCCTCGCCCTTCACAACGGTTTCGATGATATACTGGAAGTAAGGAGCCCAGTTGATGGCAGAAGAAATGATGAAGGTGGTCTCGCCGGCGGAATAGGTGCTGCCGTTGTAGGAAACATTGGGAACGCCGGCCAGTTCGCAGGCAGTGGGAGCGCCAAGGGAATCGGCGTGCTGGCTGATGAGAACGCACTTATCCTTTTCGATGAGGGCGGTAGCAGCTTCCTGCTCCTTGGCCTGATCGTACCAGGAACCGGTGTAGCGGACCTTCATGGTAGCGGAGGGGCAGACAGAACGGGCGCCCAGATAGAAGGAGGTCATGCCGGAGATAACCTCGGCATAGGTGAAGGCACCAACATAGCCGATAACAGCCTGCTCGGCAGTAATCTCGCCGGCAGCGATCATTTCATTGAGCTTGAGGCCGGCAGCAACACCGGCAACATAGCGGCCCTCATAGATGGAAGCGAAGGCATTGTGGAAGTTTTCGATGTTGGCGATCTTGCCGGAGGTGCCGGTGGCGTGGCAGAACTGAACCTCGGGATATTCCTGGGCGGCCTGCTTCATAAAGGACTCGTGGCCGAAGGAATCGGCGAAGATGACCTTGCAGCCCTTGTTCTTGGCCAGGTCAACGGCGGCATCGTAGCAGGAGCTGTCCTCGCCGATATTGGTGACGATGACGACCTGATCATCGGAGAGGCCGAGGTCCTTCTGCACCTGGCGCAGGGCCTGGATGAAGTTATTATCGTAGGTGGAGTTCTCATCGTGCAGGCAGATCATGCCGATCTTGAAATCAGCGGGGATCTCGACGGAGGGGGTCATAGCGTTGCGGGGCAGGACATCGGCAGACATACCCTTTACATCGGGGGTAGGGGTGGGGGTGCCGCCGTTATCCTCGCCGCAGGCGGCGAAGGCCAGAACCATCATTGCAGCAAGAAGAAATGCCAGAATCTTTTTCATGTGTGATCTCCTTTGTCATTCATGACTTCTTTTATTTGTTCCGCCCATAGGCGGTCGAACACAAAACTTAATCGGTAAAGGTGACGCCCTCTTCCACGCTCATCGCAGCGATACGGGCCAGGCTTTCCACCCGGATGCCCTGACGACGGATGCGGTCGCCGCCATCCTGGAAGGCTTTTTCGATGACGATGCCAGCACCGACGACGGTGCCGCCCGCCTGCTGTACCAAAGAAACAAGGCCCGCCAATGCTTCCCCATGCGCTAAAAAGTCATCAATGAGGAGGACACGCTCACCGCTGTGCAGATACTCCCGGGATACCACGACCTGATTGACATTGCCGTGGGTATAGGAGTGCACCGCGGTGGCGTAAACATCAGCGGGCAGATTGGAAGAGCGGGATTTTTTGGCAAAGACCAGCGGAACGCCGAACTGCTGCGCGACAAGGCAGCCGATGGCGATGCCGGAGGCTTCAATGGTGAGGATTTTATCCACCTTTTCCCCGGAAAAACGGGTGTGGAATTCCTCCGCCAGTTTGGTGAGCAGCACTACATCGATCTGATGATTGAGAAAGCCATCGACGCGCAGAACATTGCCGGGGGCTACTTTGCCCTCACGGCGGATGTGGTCCTCTAAAAGCTGCATGAGCGATTCCTCCTAAAAAACAAAAATTGCGGGAGATTTTGATGATCTCCCGCAATGCAAAGCACGACAGCGGAACAAAAGGCACCGCCGCCTGTATTCTGCATCGATAGTCCGGCCATTTACGGCGGCCGGGTAGAGACTTCAAAACCATATCATTTGATTTATATCGAGCAAACTGTATTTTGTTTTTTTCCCCGGTAATACCGAGGTGCTGGTTTTATTATACCGTCACAGTTCGCGCTTGTCAATGACTTGATTTTATACGATTTGAACGGCGGAATGGGGTTCTGTTTGGTGAATATGTATAAATTCTTGGGAAAAAATGAAACTTGTGGGAAAGACTACTGAGGAAAGACAAAATGGGTGGAAACTGTATGCGTGTTCATAAAATAAGGGAAATTTATTTGCAAACGCGTGAGGATTTGCGCCGCGGAATATACTACAATGACAACGGAGCGAAGGAGAAACGCTCCGGGAAAAACAAGCGACCTTTTGCAGAAAGGGCAAACAAAAAAGAAAGGAAGAAGCTTAAATTATGAAAAACAAAAAATTCTTGGTAGTACTGATGGCCGCGCTGATGGCACTGGCTATGGTAGCCTGCAACAACAATGAACCGGCCCCGACCCCTGATCCTGAGCCGACCCCCGACCCCGCGCCCACCACCAAGGTGGATTACAGCGGCAGCCTGACTGACTGGATGTACGCCCCCGAGACCGAGGATGAGCTGACCAAGCTGCTGGTCTCCATCGATGAAGTGAGCTACGGCAGCGCGGGCGCCAGCCTGCAGCAGGCCAACGCGGCGGTAGCCGTGATGAAGCTGGCGATGGATGAGAGCGGCAAGGCCCAGGAGACCGTAAAGGCTTATCTGGAGGGGATGAACGAGACCCAGAAGGATTACTTCTCCTTCCAGTGGCAGCAGGCCATGAAGACCGCGCTGGCCCTGCTGAACGGCGACGAGGATGCGGCGATCCTGGAGGATGCCGGTGATGCGGACTTTGACCTGAAGGCCGTGGACAGCGCCAAGACCGCAGAGTTTAATGACGCCGTGATCCAGCTGCTGAGCGATGCGGGTGTGACCAACGAATGGAAGAACCACACCGATGTGGAGCCTTTCCTCTACGCCGCAGCATAAAATAAACCGCAGTAGAAGCGCTCCCCGTTTGGAATTTTTCTGGCGGGGAGCACTTCCCTTTTTCTGCCCTCCCGCAAGGGAAAGAAGCCGATAATCTTTTGCTGAGGTGTTGTTTTATTCCGCAAATGTGGTAAAATAAGCATAGTTATGTACGAAGCGAGGTGGCACAAATGCAGCAACACTATAATCACTCCCGCCGGAGGGTGCTAAGGCGCCGCCGTATAATGGTGATCGCCGCAGCAATCCTGCTGGTGGCCGCAGTGGTATTTGCGGTGGTGCATTGGGTCATCCCCGCGCTGAATAAGGAAATAAACCCGCCCGACCCGACGCCCGGTCCCGTAACAGATCCGACCACCGACCCAAGCGGCACCGGAGATATTACACCAACGCCGAATCCGGACGGTGACGATGTTGTTTTTTATCCGGGACCCGTGGTGCCGGAAAGCCAGCAGGTAAGTGAAAAATGGTTTGATGACGCGGTGATCCTGGGCGACAGCCGCTCGCAGGGGCTGATCTTATACAACAGCCTATCTAACTGCACCTCGCTGGCGGTCAAATCGCTTTCGCTGACCAATTACACCAAAAAGGAAGCGACGCTGCCCGGACTGGGCACCGATACGGTAGCTAACCTAATTCCGAAGGTGGAGGGCAAGCGGTTCTATCTAGTCTTTGGCATGAATGATATGGGACTTTCGGCGGATACCTTCGGGCAATACTTCAGCCGTCTGGTCGATCTGATCCAAAAGAGCCACCCGGACGCTGATATTTACGCGCAGGCGGTACTGCCGGTGACTGAGCTGAAGGAGCAAAGCGGTGCGGCCAATGGGTTTTCGCTGGCGCATGTAAAGGAATTCAACGAAGCGCTGATGCAGGTCTGCGTTGATAAGCAGATCTGGTATTTGGATATCCCCGAAACGCTGGTGGATGAAAAAGGCTATCTGCTGGATGACGCCAGTTGGGACGGCGTGCATCTGAACGCCAGCTACTGCCGCACATGGTTGGACTACCTGCTGTGCCATGTGGTGCTGCCGGAGGACTATAACGGCGAGTATGATGTCCCGACCGGCTACCACCCCGGCGATGTAGTAATGGACGGCGTGACCGTTTATGATTTTAAGCCATCGAACTGAAAATGCTGACGAGAAGGAGATTACCCATGAAAAAGTTTGTAGCTGTACTGCTGGCCGCCATGCTGTGCCTTTCCTTTGCCGCCTGCGGCGGGGAAAAGGCGACCGACAAGACCGTAGACGCTGCGGCGATGTTTAAGACGCTGCTGACCGATGTGACCTACACCGACAACGCTACCGAGCTAGACAGCAGCATGGCCGGCGTGCTACTGGGCGGCGAGCTGCCTGATGGCACCGAGGCCTATCTGGCCGCAAATGATTCCGCCTACCTGCGCTGCGCTGTCTTTGCCTGCAAGGATAAGGATGCTGCCGCTGCGGTAAAGAAGCTCATCCAGACCTACATTGATGACAGCATTGACGCCAAGTACAATGTGGATGAAGTGGCGCTGCTGCAGAATGCCAAGATCCACAGCATGGGCAACTATGTAGCGGTGGCTGTGACCAGTGATATCGACAATGTAAACAAGGTCATTGACCAGTACTTTGCCTAAACTGTAAGGTAACTAACTTGCCATCCCTTTGGGGAGGGCAAGCTTTTCCCCCGGCTATGACGCAAAATTCCAAGGGTCGCAGAGACTAATCCTCCGCGACCCTTGCCCGCTTGTAAGGAGTTCCTATGGTATTCAGCAGCCTTACCTTTTTGTTCCTGTTTTTCCCCCTTGTGATGGGGGTGTATTACCTGTGCCCGCGGGCGCTGCGCAACCTATGGCTGCTCCTGACCAGCCTGCTGTTCTATGCCTGGGGCGAACCGGTGTATATCCGGCTGATGGCGGCCTCTATCCTGTTCAACTACCTGTGCGGACTGGGGGTGGCTGCCCTGCAGAAGCGGGAGAAAAAGCGCCTGGCCAAGGGGCTACTCATCCTCTGCATTGCGGGAAATATCGGGGCGCTGGGGCTCTTTAAGTACGCGGATCTGCTGATTGGCACCGTAAATAATATCGCCGGCAGCAAAATTGCGCTGCTGGAGCTGGCGCTGCCCATCGGTATCAGCTTTTACACCTTCCAAGCGCTCAGCTATGTCATTGATGTATACCGAGGCACCGTGGCGGCACAGAAGAATCCCATCACCTTTGGCACCTATATCGCGCTGTTCCCGCAGCTCATCGCAGGGCCCATTGTGCAGTATAAAACGGTGGAGGAGCAGCTCTCTCACCGCCGGGAAACAACGGCGCAGTTTGCCGCGGGCATCGGACGGTTTACCATAGGCTTGGGGAAAAAGGTGCTCATCGCGAACCAGGTGGGCGCCCTGTGGGATACCGTAGCGGCGCTGCCGGGGACAAGTCTTTCCGCCGGGACAGCCTGGTTGGGAGCCATCGCCTTTACCTTCCAGATTTACTTTGACTTTTCCGGCTATTCCGATATGGCCATCGGGCTGGGAAAAATGCTGGGCTTTGAGTTCCTGGAAAACTTCGATTACCCTTATCTGAGCCGCAGCATTACCGAATACTGGCGGCGGTGGCATATTTCGCTGGGAACCTGGTTCCGGGAGTATGTGTATATCCCGCTGGGCGGCAACCGGTGTGGCCTGCCCCGACAGATTTTGAATCTCATCATCGTGTGGGGGTTGACCGGCCTGTGGCATGGCGCCAGCTGGAACTTCCTGCTGTGGGGGCTTTACTACGGTGTCATTCTCATCATCGAAAAGGTGTGGCTGCAAAAGCCACTGCAAAAAGCCCCCGGTGTGGTGCAGCGCCTCTATTCCCTGCTGCTGATTATCCTTGGCTGGGTCATCTTTGCCCTGACCGATTTTGGGGCCATCGGGAACTATTTTGCGGCGCTCTTTGGGGCGCACGGCGGCGCCGATGCCCAAACGATGTATCTGCTGACTACCAATATCTCCCTGCTGCTGGTGGCAGCGCTGGCCTGTACCCGCTGGCCGGCCCACGCGGCAAATGACCTGCTGGCATGGCTTCCCCAGGCGGCGCAAACACTGCTCCGGTGCCTGTTCTACGCGGCGGTACTGCTGATGTGCATTGCTTTCCTGGTGGGCGACAGCTACAACCCGTTCCTGTATTTCCGGTTCTGATAAGGAGGCGCCTGAGATGAAAAAACAAAATATTATCATCATTGCGGTATTTGCGGCGCTGATTCTGGGGCTGGGGCTGCTGGGGTGGCTCACCCCGGATCAAGCCTTTTCCGAAAATGAGAACCGCTACCTGCAGGAACTGCCAAAGCTTTCCGAAGATACCATGGTAAACGGAGATTTTGGCGATGAGGTGGAGGATTATTTAAGCGATCAGTTCTGGCAGCGGGATAGCTGGACCGCCGCCCGCAGCAAAATGAAAATGCTGCTGCGCAACAAGGATATCGGCGGGGGGTACCTGTGTGAGGATGGATATTACATCGAAAAGGTGACCCAAACCGATGTGGACGAAGCAAGGCTGCAAAAGAACCTGCAAACGGTGAAGGATTTCTTTACCCGGTGCGAGGAAAAAGGACTGGCAGCGGAAAATCTGACCTTTATGCCGGTGCCGACCCCCGGCTATACCCTGCGGAATAAGCTGCCGCGTTATGCCACCCTCTTTGATGAGGATGCGGTATTTGACAAGATGAAGCTGGTATTTGATGACCAGCTGGTGGACCTGCGAACGGACTTTGCCAAGGCGGCAGAGAGTGAGCAGCTTTATTACCGCACCGACCACCACTGGAAAACGGCAGGCGCTCTGCTGGGCTACCAGTGCTACCGCGCGGCCATGGGGCTTTCGATTCCCGCAGCGGCGGATTACACCGTAGAGCGGTATGAGGGCTTCCGCGGGACGCTGTACAGCAAGGTGCTGGATAAAAACGCGGCGACCGATACCGTAGAGCTGTACCACCGGAAAGGCGATGCCGCCTTGACCGTGACCTACGATAACGCCGATCATGCCAGCTGTTATGATACGGAAAAACTCCAGCAAAAGGATATGTACGAAGTGTTCTTTGGCGGGAACTGGCCCACGGTGACCATTACCGGCGGACCGGAAAATGGCCGCCGCCTGCTGGTACTGAAGGACAGCTATGCCAATGCCCTGCTGCCCTTTGCCGCAGCGGATTACGAAAAGATCGTGGCGGTGGACCTGCGGTATTATCTTGGCTCCCTGAGTGAGCTGATGGAGCAGGAAGGCATTACCGATGTGCTGGTGCTGTATAGTACCTCCGCCTTTATGAGCGACACCAAGATAGACCGGCTGGCACTGGCAAAATAAAAAATGGGGCTCCTCCGCAGGCATGCGGGGGAGCCTTTTGGTTTATTGGGGGCCAGTGCGGGGCTCCCGGCGGGGCAAAAAATGCGATCATACATCAATGCAGGAATTGAGGAGGGCCAGCAGGTCATTTTCCCACTGTTCGTGTCCTTTTGGGGCGGCGCCGCAGCCCTCCGCCCGCAGGCTGGTATCATCGGCGAAGGTGATATATAAAAGCCAGCGCTTGGTACGGGGGGTGCGCAGGCGGCACTCATTGTACCCGGCCCAGGCGGTGATATGGTATCGGTCGCCCAGCTCGCTCAGCTGCTGCCACAGCACGGCCGGAGCCGCTATGCTCTCCAGGTGTTCCGGCATGGTACGGGAATAGGTGAGCCGTACATGGTCCTGCTCTTCGGCCACGCGGTAATGGAACCCCCAATGGTGGCCGTCCCCGCAGCGGTATTCCCACTGGGCAATAGGCGGCAGGGGGACTATCTCCTTTTTGCGGCCAAAAAGTGCCATGCGGCGTCACTTCCCTTCGATGATATTTTGCAGACCGCGGCGCTCCAGCAGGTGAATAAGCCAAACTCCCAGCAGGCAGGGAGGGAGTTGTCCCAGGGCGATCTGCCCGGCAAAGACCCAGAAAGCCACATTGATGCTGCCGGTGGCGGCATAGCACCACTCCGCGCCGATGGCAACGGCATTGAATAGAATGGGCGGCAGCGCCGAAAGCCACGGCGCCCCGCCAATCCGGATCTTGCCCAGCAGACGGCTGGCAACGGCGGCAAGCAGCGTAGCGGCTGTCCCTACAAAGAGATCAACCATTCCCAAAAAGTTGGCGCCGGTGGCAGCGCCTACACCATTGGTGATGGCACAGCCCAGCGTAACGCCCCAAATGGCGGTGGGGCTTAAAACGGGCAGCAGGGTCAGTGCCTCCGAAATGCGGCACTGCACCGGTCCGAAGGTGATGGATGCCAGCACCAGTGAAAGGGCGGCATAGGCAGCCGCGATGACTCCGGCGGCAGTGATCTGCCGCAGCGTGCGATTTTGCATATTCATTTCTCCTTTGGATGCCGTCAGATGCGGCATTAGTTTTGTTTAGCGTCAGGATCTTTCGACTGACGATCCCAAAAGGACTCCGCTATTTTAGCATATCCAGCGCCCGGTTACAAGCTTTGCTTGTATTTTTGCGGGAAAACCGGTATAATGGGAGCAGAATTTTTGCAGGGAACGGGTTCCACCCGCCCCGCAGGCGCGCCCAAAGCGCGCCAAACGACGGCCCCCTGTGGGGGCCGTCGGAACGCCCGGCGAAGCCGGGCAGTGGGGCGGGCGGACCGGCGCCCTGCCGCAAGCAAAGAAGGAGGGGAAACCCATGCGTATCTTGGCGGTGGATTACGGCGATGCCCGGACCGGGCTTGCCATCTGCGACCGCGGCGAGCTGCTGGCCAGCCCCATAGGGGTATTCCACAGCGGCGACCGGGAGGCAGTGGTTGCGGAGATTGTACGGCAGGCGGAGGTGCAGAAGGCCGAGCTGGTGGTGGTGGGCAACCCCTTGAACATGAACGGGACGGCGGGCCCACGCAGCGAACTGTGCCATGCTCTGGCCGATGACCTGGCGGAAAAGCTCCCCTGCCCGGTAAGGATGTGGGATGAGCGCAGCACCACCGTCACTGCCACACAGTACCTGAATATGACTGATGTGCGCGGTAAAAAACGCAAAAATACCATAGATGCGGTGGCCGCCACCATTATACTGGAAAGCTACCTGGCCTACCGCAAAAACCACCCAGGGGAGGACTGACGCCATGCCGCATAGCGAAAAACTTTTACAGAGGGAAACGCTGGGGAAAAATCGGGTGTTCACCCACGAGCGCTGGCAGGTGCAGCTGGAAAACGGCCGGACTGCCGAGCGTGAGATCATTCGGCACCCCGGTGGGGTCGGCATTGTGGCGGTGGATGAAAACGGCCGGCTGCTGATGGTACGGCAGTACCGCAGCGGCATGGGCTGCGAAGCACTGGAGATCCCGGCCGGAAAGCGCGACCCCGGTGAAACCCCGGAACAATGCGGCCGCCGGGAGCTGGAGGAGGAATGCGGGTTCATCGCGGGGCGGCTGGAGCCGCTGGCGGCCCTGTACCCTACCCCTGCCTACTGCGATGAAAAGATCTGGATCTTTACGGCGAAGGACCTGACCCCCGGCCATACCCATCCCGATGAGGATGAGTTTATCACGGTGGAATGGGTGCCGCTGGCCGAAGCCGAGCGAATGGTGCTGGCAGGGGAGATCGAGGACGCGAAAACGCAGATCGCAATACTGAAATACACGGCGCTGCGCCGGAAAGGAGAACTCCATGAATAAAAATGAATTCAAAAAGACCGACCTGATTGCCATTGCCGGTATTTTGATGTTTGCCATCGTCTATGCGGTGGATAAGCTGGTGTACGAAATGCCCAAGACCACCTTCATTGTGCTGGTTGCCATTGCGATGGTGCTGCTGATCGTCGGTGCGATCGTCTCCCGCAAAAACCACGGCTGATTGGCCCATAAAGCAACTCCCGAAAAAATATGGCGGGGGCTGTTTTTTATTCCAGGAAAGTTTTGTTTAGAGTAACAGACCGGGCGCAGCCCCGGCGGCAAAGCCGCCGCAGCGGACAACAGTCCGCTGGCCCCATCCGAAAGGATGGGGCGGGCTGCGCCCGGTTCCCCGAACCCTGCCGAAACCCGGGAATAGACCAAAAATTCTGTCGCACGATTTTTTGCCCAAAGCGATTTTAGTGGGGGAATAGCGATTGACTTTACCGGCAGGAGATGCTATAATCTGCTTGTATTCAAGATCACCACTATGGCCCGCTTGCTGCATGGCATTGTTGTTTTGATCCTGCCGCAGAATGGGCTTTGTTTTTTTGGGTACGAAAAATATTATTTAATGCAGGAGGTACCCAGATGAATAACGGTACTGTCAAATGGTTCAACGCTGAAAAGGGCTATGGCTTCATCTCCAACGATGAGGGCGGCGAGGATGTCTTTGTTCATTTCTCTGCTATCCAGGTAGATGGCTTCAAGACTCTGGCTGAGGGTCAGAAGGTCACCTTCGATACCGAGCCCGATCCCAAGGATACCGGCAAGCTGCGCGCTGTCAATGTTATCCCCCAGTAATTAAACCCTTCCAAAGCTCCCTGCCCTGCGGCGGGGAGCTCTTCTTTTGGGGCGGCGCGCCTTGCCGAACGGCGGCCAATACGGTATAATGAGATAAAATGCAACATCCTGCCGAAAGGGGATCCTACCATGAAAACAACATTTTACCTGGTACGCCACGGCCAGCCGGACTGGGGCTGGGCGGAGGCCATGCGCTTTTACGGCCCATGCAGCGCCTATATGCCACTCACTCCATTGGGGGTGGAACAGATAGAGCACACCGCCTGTGATTCGCAGCTGAGGGGCGCCTCGTTTATCCTGGCTTCCCCCTACACCCGCACCATGCAGTCCGCACAGATCCTTTCCCGGCGGCTGGACCTACCGGTAACTGTGGAGTGGGAACTGCATGAATGGCTGTATGACCGCGATATGCGCGGCGACTTGCCCAACCCCGACGAGCGCTTTGGCCGGGAGGATATGACCCGCTGCTTCTACCGCTACATGGAGCATGATGAGCTGACCGGCGAGGATAATTGCGAGACCTATGCTGTCATCGCTGAGCGGGTGCTGGGCTGCCTGCGCCGGTATGACGGCCAAGCGGAAAAGATTATCGTTGTGTGCCACGAAGGCGTTATCCGTAGTGTAACCGGCATGAAAGCAGTCAACCTGGGGCAGGTAGTGCCTATTACCCTCGAATAACTCACATTGGCAGGGTTTGCGCAAAGGGACGGCCCGCAGGGCCGGAGATGCTTTGCACCGCCGTAGGGCGGCCGAAGGCCGCCCAGCCCCGGCAAAGCCGGGGCGCCCTGCGGGCCGTTTCCTGCACCCTGCGCCAACCATAGGAGGAGATGCGCCATGAAAGAACGGATCCGACTGCTGTGCCGGACACTGCGGCAGGGCAGCTCCGCTGTGACTGCCATAGTAACCGGCTGCCGCGGGGCCACCCCGCGCTCCCCTGGGGCGCTGCTGGTGCTAACGGCAGAGACTGCCCTGGGCACCGTCGGCGGCGGCCAGGCCGAGCATGATATCATAGGACCGGCCATGGAAATGCTGCGGGGCGGGACGCCTGTACAGCAGGGCTGGCATCAGTGCCTTTCCGCCCAGGAGCTGCGCCATATGGGGCAGGAATTCGGCGGTGAGGAGGAGATCCTGCTGCTGCGCTGGGAGCCCCGTGACCTTCCGCTGGCCGAAGCCTTGCTCTCCGCCATGGGGCAAAATGCCGATTGCTCCCTGCGTCTTGAATATGATAAAGTCCACTGGCGGGGAACACTTCTCCCCATAGCCGAAGCCCACACAGCCCCCGGATGCTTTACTCTGAAGCTGCAGGAGGGCGGCCGATGCTATGTGTTCGGGGGCGGGCATGTCAGCCAGGCGCTGGTCCCGCTTCTTAGCGGGGTGGATTTTTGCTGCGTGGTGCTGGATGAGCGTCCCGATTACACCACTCCTGCCCTGTTCCCCACGGCAGAGGCCCGCTGCGGCCCCCTGCCCGCGCTAGCGGCCGCCATTCCCTTTACCACAGGGGATAGCGTCATCATTATGACACGGGGGCACCAGGGCGATTATGAGGTGCTGTGCGAAGCGCTTCGCAGCCCAGTGTGGTACATTGGCATGGTAGGCAGCCACCGCAAAATGGAGGCCACCTTCCGGCGGCTGCGGGAGGACGGCTTTACCGATGCCGACCTTAGCCGCATCGTCACCCCCATCGGCCTGGCCATTGATGCCGAAACTCCCGCTGAGATCGCGGTTAGCATCACAGCCCAGCTCATCCAGCGGCGGGCGGCCCGCCGTAAAGCAGCTGAATAAGCGGCTCGGACATTTCCCTATCCTAAATTTGTGCAGAAGGCCGGGTAGGGCGCCCGCAGGGCAAGCCGCCTTACGGCGGCTTCGGCGGCCTTCGGCCGCCGGCTCCGGCTGCGCCGGAGCGCCCTGCGGGCGCCATTCCCCCATCTTCCAACTTTCCAAGGAGGAACACACCATGATCAAGATCACCCCCGATTTCCCTTGTATCCACTGTGGTGCCTGCGCCAAAGCCTGCAGCCACGGTGTGATCAAAATGGTGCCGAACGAGGAGGGAAAGCTTATCCCCAGGGTTTCCTTCTCTTCCTGCCGGTACTGCCGCGCCTGCCGCTGGGCCTGCCCCGTCATCCCGCGGGAAGAAGTCTGATCCTCCTATAAAAATTTTTCCGGAAAATATGTCACACTTTTCCCGGATAGATCGTTTATAAAGGGTGAAGGCCATAAACGACAAACCGGAGGAGGATTACCCGCATGAAGAAAAGAACATGGCTCCTGCTGCTTGCCCTCGCCCTTTTGCTGATGGCGGGCTGCAGCAGCGAAAAAACAATGGACGGCACCATCACCGAATACCTGCGCGGCGATACCGAGGTCAATGCTTTCCTGATGGAACAGGACGGCAAAACCATCGGCGTGCGGCTCACTGGGGAAACCGGCATCTACCCCGCCCTCGTTGATATCACCGATGAAGCCCTGCGGAATGCCGAATACCCCCACATGGAAGTTACCGTTACAGAAGAAAAAGCCGAAGAAAAGCTCACCGCTGCGGATGGCACCGAAGTGCCCACCTATACCGCCTCGGTCATTATCATCAATAGCATCCCCTACGGCGAGCCGCTGATCCTTGAGGACGGCACCACGGTACAGGTACGGCTGAACAGAGAGGGCCTGGCCTACTACGCACCGGATGGCATGATGCTGCTTCAGATCTACAATCAGATCCCCGATGATATCTTTGTCGATCGGGTGGATTTTGATGTGTTCCCCAAGGAAGCGCAGCAAAAGGTCATCGACCACTATGAGGAACTGGGCTTCTTCTACGATACCGCGTACCAGGTGGAGCGCGCCTGGGCCGAATACAATGAACTGGGCTGCCCCAAGGATTTCCGTGCCTATGTGGCGCGCCAGTCCACCGCCACCAGCTATTACAATGACCGCGTGATCTTTTACTGCACCAATGTGACCCTTTCCCGCAATACCCGCCGCAACTACGAAAAATACTACAATGCCGTCTATGACCGCAAAACCGGCGAGCAGGTATCCTTTTGGAGCCTGTTCAAACCCGATGAAAACTACATGCGCCAGTGGCTGCTGGTCCAGCTGGAGCCGCTGGACGCCGACCGGCGCAACCAGCTGGCGGAGGTCCTGTCCCCGGAATGGCTCTCCCTTGGGTACAACGGTCTCTACACTTTCATCCCGTGGGATGTCCTGCCGGGGGGTGATGGCCCCTACCAATGTACCCATTTCTATGCGGATGAGGAGCTTACCTCTCTCCTCCAGGACTGGGTGTTTCCGCTGAAGGACCCCCACGGCGTTTCCCCGGATGTTCCTGCGCCAACCGCATAAATAAAAATTCCCCGGATACTGCGGTATCCGGGGTCTTGTTCATTAGGGGGAATTCCGCCCAAAGCAAAGCTCCCCGCCGGGCGGCAGGGAGCCATAGTACGGTCTTTCAGCGCATTACTCTTCTTCCGCGGGAGCGGTATAGCTGCCGGTCACGGTGGTCTGGCCATTCAGCACGCCGCCCTCTTCCACGGTCAGCTTGGCAACCTCTACATCACTATTGATAACGCCGGTCGCAGTCACTACCAGCTTACCAACATTTACGCTGTCGCCGGTGATATTGCCCAGCAGCACCAGGTGGTCAGCGGTCACATTGCCCTCTACCGAGCCAGTCTTGCTGATATACACATAGCTGGTGGAATTGATATCACCAATGAGCTTACCATTGATGCAGATGGGCGAAGCACCCTCGATATTACCGGTAACGGCGTTGCGCGCACCGATGATGGTCTCGAACTTGCTCATGTCCTCGGTTTTCTTCGCGCTGTGGTTATCCAGCAGGTCGATCTCCGGAAAATCATCTTCGCGTTCGCCAAAAAGCATCATTTGTCATTACCTCCATTGTTTGTTCCTTATGCTGGAAAAACAGCACAGCTGCTATAAACCTATGCATAATATATGGGACGATTATATGGAATTGGCACAAGATCTGTGAAAAAGCCCCGCCAATTTCTGTTTATTGTCCACCCCACTGTTGTCACATTTGCATTTTAGCACTCCCTCCCGCAAATCGACACAAAAGGTGTGAATTGCTGTTTTCGGGGTGCAAAATGCACTGCCCCCACAAAAAGCATCTCGGCTTTAACGGGATATTTGTATTCCACCTACCTTCGCTTAACAAGAGCACATACGGTTTTTGCGGGCATAAATACCGCCCGACATTGCGCGTCGCGTTGACAGGCGCCAGCCTGCCTACCGCTCCGCGCTTCCTCTGGCGCCATTTCTCCCGCGCAAAAACTCCGCAGGACTTTTCGGCGAGGGAAAACCGGATGATGACAAGGAAGAGGACGCCGGCATACTGGCGTATGTCAAGGACGATGACGCTGTCAGCGCCGATTTTCGCTGCCGAAAAGCGTGTGTGTCCTTGTTAAACGAAGGTATGGTAAGAATAGACCACCAGCCTAAAGCGGACCTAAAGTCCCATCCCCTAAAAAGGCAAAAAAATGCCCCGCCATGCCGTTGCGCCGCTAATAAAACCCCGTCTTATGCGACAAGGTGGGTAGCCTCCCGGGCTTTCACGCTCCCTTCTTCCACCCTACGGATGGGAGGTCTGCAATCCGGCCAAACGGAGATCCGGCTCCCGAAAGAAAAGTGTTGGATCATATCATACGGCGCTGACGCACACAGCAGGGTGTTGCCAGCAGTTATTCACTTATAGCTTATGTCGATGCAGCGGGGATTATTCCTCCTCGTCCTCATCCAGGAATTCATACTCCTCGCTCAGCTTATCCCGGAAGATCTCGGCCACACGGTCCAGCTCATCCTCATCCAGAATGGCATCCAGATAGGCCTCGCCGTCCTCATCCAGCTCCTCGCTCACCTTCAGGAATACCAGCTCCGCGGCATCCATCAGCGCTTCCTCCGGGTCCTCAATGATCGGCTCCAGGGCCATGTACTCGGTACCGTCCATTTCGGCACAGGCCACGATCTTGTATTCACTCTGGTTGCCTTCCTCGTCCATCAGCGAGATAATATCCTCGCCCCAGTTTTCGTTTTCCATTATGCGTTCCTCCTTTTGGTTTCTCTACTCTTATATTATGCGAAAACTATCCCAAAGTCAACCGATACTTGTATTCTGCCCCGCAAATGCGGTATAATGGGGCAAAAGAAACCGGGCCTGTGCCAAGCCCGCCGGCGGCGGGACGCCCGCAGGGCAAGCCGCCTTCTCCGCACCGGCCCCACAGAAAGGAAATCAAAATCATGGTTCTAAAGCAGTTTACCCAGTGCGAAGGCCCCCGCGCCATCATGCACACCAACATGGGCGATATCACCATCCAGCTTTACCCGGAGGTTGCCCCCAAAACCGTCGGGAACTTCGTAACCCTGGCCAAAAAGGGCTATTATAATGGACTCATCTTCCACCGCGTCATCAAGGATTTCATGATCCAGGGCGGTGACCCCACCGGTACCGGTGCGGGCGGTGAGAGCATCTACGGCGCTAAGTTCGAGGATGAGTGCAGCCAGGAGCTGCACAATTTCCGCGGCGCGCTGAGCATGGCCAATGCCGGTCCCAATACCAACGGCAGCCAGTTCTTTATCGTGCAGAACAGCCAGGCCCCCACCCAGGACATCGATGCCCTGGCGGTTCAGGTGGCCTGCTATGAGCTGCTGAACGACGCCAAGCGCCGGGTGCAGATGATGCAGGAGGCCCTGGAGGATGCCCCCAAGATCCAGGCCTACATTGATGAAGTAAACACCAAGCTCAACGATTACCAGTCCCAGGGCCTGCCGGAGGAGGTAAAGGAATATGCCACCGAGATTGCCAAAAAATACGCTGAGGTAGGCGGCACCTTCCACCTGGATTTTGCCCATACCGTATTCGGTCAGGTCATCGATGGCATGAAGGTCGTGGATGATATCGCCAATGTGCGCACCGCCCGCGCCGACCGTCCCCTGCACGATGTCACCATTGATTCCATCGATATTGTGGAATGATTCCTCAATAAAAATTTCGCATTTTATACCTCCCGCCGGAGATAATAGCAAATGCTATTTTCTTGGCGGGGGTGTTTTTTATGCATAAAAAATGGTGGGGCACTCTGGGCGGCTTCGGCGCCGGGGTCATCAATGGACTGCTGGGCGCGGGCGGTGGCATGGTGGTGGTCCCATTGCTTTCGGCCCTGGGGGTGCGCGGCAAAAAAAGCCACGCCACTGCTCTGATGGTCATTGTCCCGCTTTCACTGGTCAGTGCCATTCTGTACCTTGTGCAGGGCCGTGTCACCGTGATGGATGCCCTGCCCTGGCTGCCGGGCAGCCTGTTAGGGGCCTACCTTGGCAGCCGCCTGATGCCGAAAATCTCCACCGGCTGGCTTAAGCTCGTCTTTGGCGTGCTGATGCTGTGGGGAGGAATCCGCCTGCTATGAGCTGGATCTGGATCGCTATTGCTTCTGTCCTCAGCGGCGCACTGGGCGCTATGGGCCTGGGTGGGGGCGGTATCCTGCTGCTGGTGCTGGTATGGGCCGGCTGGCCGCAGATGACCGCACAGGGCATTAACCTGCTGATGATCCTTCCCGTTGGGCTGCTGGGCCTCTACTTCCACCGTAAAAACGGCCTGACCAATGGCAAAGCCGCCTGGCCTCTCCTGCTGGGCGGCCTGCCCGGCGTGCTGCTGGGGGTGCTGCTGGGCACCCGCCTGGGCGAAAATACCCTGCGCGCCTGCTTCGGGGTACTCATCCTGCTGCTGGCCGCGCGGGAACTATGGCTGGGTGTGCAGGCCATCCGCCGGGATGGCTGGCGATTCCGTGCCCCGGAGGACCGCGAAAAATCCGGGTAGGTGCGCCCGCGGGCCGCAGGCCAAGCCGTCCCCCGGACGGCTTCTGTGGGCTCCGCCCACAGCGGCGATGCTCCGCATTGCCGGGCCTGCGGCCCGCCCTGCCCTCCCGCCATGCATAATCCGCCCCCGGATGGTGAACAATAGCATTGACTCATTCAGTCGCACTACCACTTTGTGAAAAGGATGGTTGAATATGAACCAAAATCACCGGATCTGGTCCTTTATAAAAGCCAAGGGCTTTTACATCGCGTTGGCGCTGTGTATCACCGGGGCGGGCACCGCCGCCTGGCTCACCGCGCAGAATACCATCAGCGGCATCCGTGAACAGCAGCAAAAGCCCCCCGCTGTCACCGAACAGGGGGAAGGCAACCAGTGGGATTATGAGGATATCCTGCAGCAGCAAACCGGCGGCGAGGCCAATACGCCCAAGCCCTCTCTACCCACTTCTCCCTCTCCCACGCCGGAGAACCCCGCTCCCACACAGCCTGCCGCGGCCGATGCCCCCCAGCCGCCCGCAAAATCCGAGCCCGCGGCGCCGTTGTGCTTCTGCCTGCCGGTGCAGGGCGCTAAGACCATCGCCCCCTTCAGCGGTGGAGAGTTGGTCAAAAACCACACCCTAAATGTCTGGCGCACCCACGATGGCATAGACCTGGCCGCAGAAAAAGGCACCGTCGTCACCGTCGCTGAGGCCGGCACCGTCTCCGCCGTGACCATGGACCCCATGTGGGGCGGCACTGTCGCAGTGGATCACACCGATGGCACCCAAACCATCTATTGCGGCATTGCGCCGGAAAAAGCCCTAAAGGCCGGGGATCGTGTCACCGCCGGGCAGATGCTGGGCAGCGTAGATACCGTCACCGCCGAGGTGGCTATGGAAAGTCACCTGCACTTCGCCGCCAAAAAGGACGGCAAATTCATCGACCCGCTCTCATTGCCGGGCCTGGAATAAAAGCAAAACCCCGGCAGGTTCACCCTGCCGGGACTTCTGTTTGGTTCTCTGTTAAAAGACAAGCTGCACCAGCAGCATATAGCATATCGTCCCGCCCGCGATGGAAAGCAGCATCTGCCGCTTCCACAGGTGCAGCCCCACGGTAACGGCAATGCCAATCAGCTCCGGCAGGCCGTGGCTCCCGCTCAGCAGGGATACATTGCGCAGGCAGTAGATCACCAGCATGGCAAAGATCGCACCGGGCAGTAGCTCTCCAAGATAGTGAATATACTGGGGAGTAGGTTTGCGGGCATTGAAAACCGCAAAGGGCAAAAAACGAGTGAGCAGGGTGGCCAGTACGCACATCCCCACGGTGATGATTTGTTGAGCCAGGGTCATGGTGCGGTCGCCCCTCTTTCCTTTTCCAGCGGACGGCGCAGTGCCGTCAATGCCGCCAGAATGCAGATCATTGTAGGGACCAAGAAGTTATCCGCCCCAAAGAGCAGCAGGCACCCCACACTGGCCGCCAGGCCGATCCATTCGCTGGCATGGTGCTTTTCCTTCAGCCACTGCTCCAGAAAGATAACTACAAACATCGCCGTCATCACAAAATCCAGCCCCTCGGTATTGAAATGGATGAAGCTGCCCAGCACGCCGCCCAATGTGGCGCTGGCCACCCAGTAGAATTGGTTGAGCAGCGTGACGAAGAAATAGAACCACCCCCGGTCGATCCCCTCCGGGATCTCGGCGGAGCAATTGATGCTGAAGGTCTCATCGCACATGCCATAGATGAGGTAGGGCTTTTTCCAGCCCAGTCCCTTAAATTTATCCAGCATGGCAATGCCGTAAAAAAGGTGCCGCGCCTGGATCATCAGCGCCATCAGGAAACACTGCACCGGCGCGTAGGGCGCCAGCAGCATGCTCACCGCCACAAATTCCAGGCTCCCGCCAAAGATAGTTAGGCTCATCAGCAGCGGATACCAAAAGCTGAAGCCGGAAACATTCATATAGATGCCATAGGTCATCCCCAAAAACCAAAATCCCGCAAAGATGGGAATGGTATAGGGAAAAGCGCATTTCAGCGCCGCGCGGATCCTCCCACCTCCAGCCGCCGCGCCGGTAGGGGGATTGGTAACAGGGTGTTGTGCCATAGAATCAAATCCTTGTTGGAATTATGCCGGAAATATAAAATATGCTTATTGGCCGGCTGGTTCCTGTTATATTTTATACAGCCGCGCCTTTGCAGGAAAAATTTTCCTTATTCCATAAAAAATGAAAAGACGCTATGCGGCTGGCAAAAGCAGCGCATAGCGTTTTCCTCTTTACCGGGCAATTGATCAGATCAAGCCTCGGAGATGGCGCCAACGGGGCAGGTAGCGGCGCAGGAACCGCAATCAATGCAGGAACCCTCGTCGATCTCGCAAACGCCGCCGGCATCCTTGATGGCACCGACGGGGCAAGCACCCATGCAGGCGCCACAGCCGATGCAGGCATCGCCAATTTTGAAAGCCATAGTTATGTACCTCCTGATCAGGTTCGTTGCCATCCTCCTTTGGGCAGCCCAACGCCGCCAAAGGAATGGCAAGTACAGACCAGTTACCCAGCCTGTTTAGGGGTATTATAGCATACTCTCCCCAAAAATCAATACCCTTTTCCCCACCCTGTTATGCAAAGTACGCAGCACAGTAAACCAGCTTGCCAAATGAAGAACAAATGTTTCACATGAAACATTTTTGCGGAGAGGGATACCTTCCAGGGAAGGGCCAGGGGTCGTCTGCGAAAGGGGCAAGACGGCCCGCAGGGCGCTCCGGCTCCGCCGGAGCTGGCGGCCTTTGGCCGCCAAACCCGTCCGGAGGACGGGTTGCCCTGCGGGCCGTACCCTGCGGTTTGTACAGACTGGCGGCGGTTACAGCTGGGCGGGCTGCTTGACCCCGCGCATGGTAAGGGAAATGCGGCCGCGCTTTTGGTCTACCTCCAGCACCTTTACCCGGACAATGTCCCCCACTTTCAGCACCTCGCTGGGGTGCTTTACATATTTTTCACCGATCTGGCTGATATGCACCAGCCCGTCCTCGTGCACCCCGATATCCACAAAGGCGCCAAAATCCACCACATTGCGGACGGTGCCGGTCAGTTCCATTTCCGGTTTCAGGTCCTTCATCTCCAACACATCGCTGCGCAGCACTGTGGGCGGCAGCGATTCACGAGGGTCACGGCCCGGCTTTTGCAGCTCGGCTATGATATCCCGAATGGTGGGTTCGCCGGCGGAAAGCTGCGCTGCCAGCGCTTTATAGCCCATCTTCTCCGCAAGGGTGGGCAGCTCCTTCATTTTGTCGGTACCGATATCGGCAAGGGTACAGCCGCAAAGGGTCAGCAGCCCTTCGGCGATGGGATAGCTTTCCGGATGGACGGCGGTGGCATCCAGCGGGTTTTTGCCGCCGGAAATGCGCAGGAAGCCGGCGCATTGCTCATAGGCTTTTTTGCCAAGCTTCGGCACCTTAAGCAGCTGGGGACGGGCGGTGAAGCCGCCGTTTTCTTCCCGGTAGGCCACAATATTTTTGGCAATGGCGGCATTGATGCCGGCGATGTGCCCCAGCAGAGAGGGCGAGGCGGTATTGAGATCGACGCCCACCGAGTTGACGCAGCTTTCCACCACGCCGGCCAGGGCGGCATCCAGCCGGGCGGGGGGCATATCGTGCTGGTACTGCCCAATGCCGATGGCCTTGGGATCGATCTTCACCAGCTCCGCCAACGGATCCTGCAAGCGGCGGGCGATGGAAACGGCGCTGCGCAGGTTGACATCGTATTCCGGGAATTCCTCGCTGGCCAGCTTGGAGGCGGAATAGACCGAGGCGCCTGCTTCGCTGACAATGGCATACTGCACCGGCAGGCCGCTTTCCGCAATGAGTTCCGCCACAATCTTTTCTGATTCCCGGCTGGCGGTGCCATTACCAATGGAAATGACGGTAACTTTATGCTTCTTCAGCAGGTCGGTCACCTTCCGCTTGGTTTCAGCGATTTTATTAAAAGGCTGGGTGGGGTAGACAACGGCGGTATCCAGCACCCGGCCGGTGGCATCCACCACCGCCAGCTTGCAGCCGTTGCGATAGCCGGGATCCCAGCCCAGCACCACCCGACCGGTAAGGGGCGGCTGCATCAGCAGGTGGTGCAGATTTTCGGCAAAGACCCGGATAGCCTGCTCGCTGGCATTCTCGAACAGCTCCCGGAAGGTTTCATTTTCCATGCTGGGGGCAATGAGGCGCTTCCAGCTATCGGCGGCAGCTTCCATCACGGCGCGGCCGCAGGCATTGTTGGCAGTCACGGTTTTGCGGCGAATCGTCTCCAGGGCTTTTTCCTCCTCCAGCACGATGGCTGTCTTGAGAAAGCCCTCCTTTTCGCCGCGGTTGATGGCCAGCACCCGGTGCGGGGCGATGCGGCCCACCGGCTCCTTGAAGTCGTAATACATCTTATAGGTGGTGTTCTCGGTGCTATCGCCGGTGGCGGTAACCACGGCCGCCCGGTGGATCAAAAGGCGCAGTGCCTTGCGGATCTCGCCGTCATCGGAAATATCCTCCGCGATGATATCCATAGCGCCGGAGAGAGCATCCTCGGCGGTCTCCACACCCTTTTCCGGGTTCACATACTCTGCGGCCATGCTAAGCGGCTCCCGCAGGGTATTCTGCACCCGGATGGCCGCCGCCAGCGGTTCCAAGCCCTTTTCCCGGGCAATGCTGCCGCGGGTGCGGCGCTTGGGCTTATAGGGGCGGTAGAGGTCCTCCACCTCCGCCAGAGTGGCCGCAGCCTGAATGGCGGTCTCCAGCTCCGGGGTAAGCTTTTCCTGCTCGGTGATGGAGCGAATGACCTCCTCCCGGCGTTTTTGCAGGTTGCGCAGGTATTCCAGCCGGTCGCTGAGGTCGCGCAGGGCGGCATCATCCAGGCTGTCGGTCATCTCCTTGCGATAGCGGGCAATGAAGGGAATGGTGTTGCCTTCATCCAAAAGGCGCACGGCGGCTTCCACCTGCGCCGGGCGGAGCTTTAATTCCTGCGAGAGCTGCTGTATGAGTTCCATCGTTTTTCCTCTCCTTCGGGGCAAAATTACTTTTCTATTATAGCCTATCCGGGAGCAGGGAGCAACCGGAGAAACGGTACAGCAGCGTTTGAATATTCATTTTTATTTGAATAATTATACACAGTATAATCGCAAAATTGTTTGTTATCACTAATATTTAGTCGTAATTTTAGGCTGTTATCTCTGTTTTAATGCTTTACTTTTGCGAAACATGATGTATAATAATTCATGTAATCACCACCCGGCCGGAGAGGACCCCGCCGGGACCGGAACGAAAGATATTTTATGAAAAAGATAAAAGGAGATTCTACCATGAAAAAACTGCTTGCTGTAATGCTGGCCGCCATGATGCTGCTGGCGATGGTTGCCTGTGGCAACAACAATAGCGAACCTACCCCTGAGCCTACCCCCACCCCTGACGAGACCAAGACCCTGTATATGGCCACCGAGGGCACCTTCCCTCCCTATGAATATTACGATGGCGATAAGCTGGTCGGTATTGATGTGGAAGTGGCCGGTGCCATTGCTGAAAAGCTGGGCATGAAGCTGGAGGTCGTTGATATCGCGTTTGATTCCATCGTAAGCGGCGTACAGGCCGGCAAGTATGATATGGGCATGGCCGGCATGACCGTCAATGAGGAGCGGTTGGAGCAGGTCAACTTCTCCGACAGCTATTCCACCGGTATTCAGGTCGTTATCGTCAAGGAGGGCGGCAAGGTTCAGTCCCTCGATGATATGGGCGCTGAGGGCGTCATCATCGGCACCCAGAGCGGTACCACCGGCTTTATGTATGCCTCCAGTGACTTCGGCGACGAAAAGGTAAAGGGCTTCACCAAGACCACCGACGCCGTTGCCGCACTGATCAACGGTCAGGTAGACTGCGTGATGCTGGATAACGAGCCTGCCAAGGCGCTGGTTGCTGCCAATCCCGATGCCGGTCTTTCCATTCTGGATACCGCCTACACCGTTGAGGACTATGCCATTGCCATCAACAAGGACAACAATGACCTGCTGACCAAGGTGAACGCCGCACTGGCCGAGCTGAAAGCTGATGGCACCCTGCAGGGCATTATTGACAAGTACATCAAGTAAGATCGTTTCCTCATTACCCATGCAGCGGGACGGAGCCACACTGGCTTCGCCCCGTGCTGCTATCTTATCACGATAGAAAAGAGGGGAACCATTGAGTAATTTCCTGCTGTGGTGGGAGCAGCTGAAGGCTGACTTTATCACCTGCTTTGTTACCAAGGAACGCTGGCGCTACATTACCCGCGGCCTGGGGAACACCCTGAAGATCGCGCTGGTGGCTGTACTGATCGGTATTGCCATCGGCTCCATTGTGGCCATTGTGCGCAGCGCCCACGATAAAAATATCCACGAGATGCGCCCGGGCCTGGGTCGCACCCTGCTGAAGATCGCCAACGCCATCTGCAAGGTGTATTTGACCGTTATCCGCGGCACGCCTGTGATGATCCAGCTGCTCATCATGTTCTTTGTCATCTTTACCTCGGCGCGGAACGGCGTGCCGGTGGCTATGCTGTGCTTCGGCATCAATTCCGGCGCGTATGTGGCCGAAATTATCCGGGCCGGTATTATGTCGGTGGATAACGGGCAGAGTGAGGCGGGGCGCAGCCTGGGGCTTAACTTTGTGCAGACCATGTGGTATATCGTCATTCCGCAGGCGCTGAAAAATACCCTGCCGGCCCTGGCCAATGAGTTCATTGTGCTGCTGAAGGAAACCTCCGTAGCCTGCTATGTGGCCGTCAACGATCTGACGCGTGGCGGCGAAATCATCCGTGGTGCCACCTACCAGCAGCTGCTGCCGCTTTTGGCTGTGGCCATCATCTACCTGCTGCTGGTCATGTTCTTTAGCTGGCTGGTAGGCAAACTGGAAAGGAGGCTGCGCAGCAGTGACCACTAAACCGATCATTGAGGTAAAGGACCTGAAAAAATCCTTTGGCACATTGCAGGTGCTCAAGGGCATCAATACCGAGGTGCAGAAGGGCGAGGTCGTCGTTGTTATTGGGCCCTCCGGCAGCGGTAAGTCCACCTTCCTGCGGTGCCTGAACCTGCTGGAGACCCCCACGGCCGGTTCTATCTATGTGGATGGGGCGGAGATCACCGACCCCAAGTGCGATATCAACCTGCACCGGCAGAAGATGGGCATGGTGTTCCAGCACTTCAATCTGTTCAATAATATGACCATCCTGCGCAACATGACGCTGGCCCCCATGACCCTGCTGAAAAAAAGCAAGGAGGACGCTGAGGCGCGGGCACTGGCCCTGCTGCGGCGCGTAGGGCTGGAGGATAAGGCAAACGCCTATCCCAGCCAGCTTTCCGGCGGGCAGAAGCAGCGGATCGCCATTGTGCGGGCGCTGTGCATGGACCCCGAGGTCATGCTCTTTGATGAGCCGACCAGCGCGCTGGACCCCGAAATGGTGGGCGAGGTGCTGGATGTTATGAAGGAGCTGGCGCAGGACGGTATGACCATGGTGGTAGTGACCCACGAGATGGGCTTTGCCCGCGAAGTAGGCAGCCGGGTGCTGTTTATGGATGAGGGCGTCATTATGGAGGAGAACGAGCCGCATGAGTTCTTTGCTAACCCCAAATGCGAGCGGCTGCAAAGCTTCCTGGCAAAGGTGCTGTAAAACAGAAAGATTCCCCCACAGGCCATACGGTCTGCGGGGGATATTTTTTATTCCAGAATATTGCGGGCGACATAAACGCCGCTGGCGGAAGCGTGAGAAAGCGAATGGGTGATGCCGCTGCCATCGCCAATGATGTAAAGGCCGGGATGCTGGTTGGATTCCAGTTTTTTATTCACCTCAACCTCCATATTGTAGAACTTGACCTCCACGCCGTACAGCAGGGTGTCCTCATTAGCGGTGCCGGGGGCGATCTTATCCAATGCGTAGATCATTTCCACGATGTCATCCAGGATGCGTTTGGGCAGCACCAGGCTCAGGTCGCCGGGGGTGGCGTTCAGCGTGGGGGTAATGAAGGCCCCCTCCATGCGCTCCGGGGTGGAGCGGCGGCCGCGGATCAGATCGCCAAAGCGCTGGATGATGACCCCGCCGCCCAGCATATTGCTGAGCCGGGCGATGCTTTCGCCATAGCCGTTGGAGTCCTTGAAAGGCTCCGAGAAGTGCTGCGCCACCAGCAGGGCGAAATTGGTGTTTTCGGTTTGGCGAGAGGGGTCCTCGTAGCTGTGGCCATTGACGGTGATGATGCCGTTGGTGTTTTCATTTACCACGGCGCCCTTGGGATTCATGCAGAAGGTACGCACCTTATCGCCGTACTTTTCGGTGCGGTAGACGATCTTGCTTTCATACAGCTCATCGGTAAGGTGGGCAAAGACCGCCGCGGGCAGTTCCACCCGCACGCCCAGATCCACGCGGTTGGAGTGGGTGGGGATATTGAGCTCCCGGCAGACGGCTTCCATCCACTTGCTGCCGCTGCGCCCTACTGAGATGACGCACTTTTGGCAGGTATAATCGCCCGCCGCTGTGGAAACACGGTAGCCATCATCCACCGCCGCGACTGCGGTGACGGGGGTATCAAAGAAGAAGGTGACCTTATCCTTTAGTTCCTCGTAGATATTCTGCAGCACCTTGTAGTTGATATCGGTGCCGAGGTGGCGTACCGAGGCATCCAGGAGATGCAGGTCGTTCTGGATGCAGACGGTCTTAAAGCGGGTACCAGCGGTGGAATAGAGCTTTGTCCCTTCGCCGCCATGGGCCAGGTTGATCTCATCAACATAGCGCATAAGCTCCAGTGCCTGCTTTTTGCCGATGTACTCATACAGCGTGCCGCCAAAGTCATTGGTGATATTGTACTTGCCATCGGAGAAAGCACCCGCCCCACCGAAACCGCTCATGATGGAGCAGGTGGGACAGCCAATGCAGGTTTTTATTTTATCGCCATCGATGGGACAGCGACGGCGGCTGAGGGGATGTCCGGATTCGAATACCGCGACCCGCAGGGCGGGAGCCCGGTGGGTCAGCTCGTAAGCGGAAAAGATGCCTCCAGGACCAGCGCCAATGATAATGACATCGTAATTCATAGTACGACCTCCACAAAAAAGAACAGTTGACCGCTGCGCAGCCAACCCTATCATCCAAGATAATTTATTTATAACACAGGTGCAGGAATTTTGCAATGACGCCGGCAGAGAAAAAACGCCTCTCCGACGAGAAAAACCGTGCTCATTGCCCAACTGCTCCCCCATAAATGGCACAGCCGCCCGCCCTATGCGGGCAGACGGCTGGGTATATGCTTTCTGCGGGCTTTCCCGCCGCAGCAGGGGAAGATGCTTGTTAAACGGGAAAGTCCGCGCCAAGCGGCAAATTTAACGGCCCAGCGCCTTTTTGACATATTCCCGCAGGGTGCTGTCATCCAAGAAAGGAAGGAGCTCGGTGATGCTCTCTCCGCGGGCCAGCTTTTCCTTGGTGATGGCCCCCAGTGCCTTATCACCCAAAAAGGGCAGCATGGCCGTAACATCCTCACCGCGGAGCACCTTGGCAAGAGCCACCTCGCCCAGCTTTTCCTCCCCGGCAAAGGGGAGGAGTTCCCCGATGGAGCGGCCGTTTTTGGCACGGAGTTCCGCCAGCCTGCCCACCGCTTCTTCGCTCATGAAAGGGGCAAGTGCCACGGTATCCTTACCGTTCTGCTCCAGCAGCAACGCCAGTTCATCCACCTTTTCTTCTGCCATAAAGGGGACCAGGCCTGTAACATCGCCACCCTCCTGCGCCAGCTGTGTGGCCAGCTCGCCCACGGTTTCCTCGTCCAGGAATGGCACCAGTGTCAGCAGGCTCTCTCTATCTTCCCTAACCTCCCCGGCCAGCTTTTCTACCTGACTGGGGCGCAGCACCTCGGCAGCCTCTTTCAGTTCCTCCCTGGTGTAATCGGCAGGCTGTACCGGCTCTCCGGCTGTTACCTTTTCCACCACGGGGTTGCCGCCGCCCAGGATCTCATCCACCGTGACGCCAAAAATTTCGGCCAACTCCGGCAGCTTGGCGATATCCGGCATGGAATTGCCCCGCTCCCAGTTGGAGACCGCCTGATAGCTGATGCCCAGTCGATCGGCGAGCTCGAACTGGGTCATATCCCTTTTCTTGCGCAGCTCCGCTATTCTTTTTCCGATTTTTACGGTATCAAACATATTGTACCGCTCCTTCCCGCCGGTCGCTTCCGGCATCATCAGTATAGCAAATTGCACACCAATAAACCAGCAACCGGTGCTTGAGTCCGGATATTCAACCCGCGCTTGAGCCCCATGTAATAGCCCGTTAACTGCCAGCACTGCATTTTTCGGCATCAATGGCAAGCACCACCATCAGGGCGGAAAGGGCGTCCTCGGGGCGCTCCACCTCGATGGAATAGGTATCCGTCCAGTTAAAAAGCTCCTTGCTGACGGTCGCTACCGTTCTGCCGCAGCCGTCTGTAATGGAATAATCCCAACCCAGCCAGTCGCCCTCCACATGCCAGCCGTTGCAATCGATGTTGTAGTGGTGGCTGAACAGCCTGAATTCCTTCGAGATGCAGCCGATATGGGCAGCGCCGCGGTAGAGGTCAAACTTCGGCGGCAGGGTGAAAACGCGCTGCTTGACCGTTCCCAGCTCGCTGCCGGTCGGGTCGAAAATTTTAAGACAATGCCCCCACGAAAGCTGGCCCCGGACGACATACACAGTGTTGCCTGCCTCATCGTAGATATCGTAGCTATCGAACCACGAGAAAAAGCGCTGCTTGAATAATAGCTTCATAGGCACCTCCATTCGCCCTATTTTAGCATAAAAAATGCAAAAGTAAAAGCCCCGAATGCAGTTGCACTCGGAGCTTTGGCTCCCCCTGTCCGGCTTGAACGGACGACCCTGCGGTTAACAGCCGCATGCTCTACCGACTGAGCTAAGGAGGAATATGGGTTTGCGGTCCCCAAATGGGAACCGCAAATTGTGCCGGCATCAACCTATTTTCCCGGGCCGCTTCCAGCCAAGTATCTTCGGCGCC
>ERZ773208.605-NODE-605-length-33359-cov-7.839929_pt1 | contig 33359 bp, 27 predicted proteins | sample MGYA00581006_ERZ773208 | MGnify/ENA primary metagenome ERZ773208 (study PRJEB29015, sample SAMEA2737793) | human gut metagenome | biome: human gut; feature: human-associated habitat; material: faeces | place: China | collected 2012 ... | reverse complement strand
AAACATTTCAAATAGCAATACCAGATGAATATAAGGAAAAGTAAAATTTCAGTTTTGTGTTGAATCTCTAAGCAAAATAGCTTATAATTTGACATGCTACATATAGTTATTATCCACAGTTATCGAGTAGGTGTTATCAATGCCGATAACAAAATGATAACATTAGCTCGTATAGGCAGGATAATATGGATATATCAAATAATCAAAAGAACGAGAAACATTACAGAGAATAATTCCTAAACAAAAAGCGTTAGTCTTTGTAGAGTTTGAATAATGTACATGAGCCAAGAAATGCTGAAATTACGGCGTTTCTTGGCTCGTTTTTGGTTGCGTGACAATCAAATGACAATAATTTTGGAAATTATTTTATGTGTTTTTTTATTTGTAGACGAAGAATCCTCTTTTGCATAAAAAAGTTTTATTTGTCTCATGTCATGTATAAATTCATTATATTTATTATAATCAATGTAGAGAAGTTCCTTTATTGTAGGAGTCAATAAAAAGATGAGTGAGAAAATAAGCAATATTAAAGTTATAGCTTGAGCAGCCATTGTAATCATTTCATCTTGTGTAGCGGCTTCGCCAATTTTTTGTGCAACAAACGCAATGATGGGAATAGTTATTGCTCCTAATGTTTTAAATGGTTTTATTAAAGGTGCTAAATAGTCACAATGAATTTGTGCATATTTAGCTTCGTTAATGAGCATATCAAGTGATTCAGGATCATTAATATTAATATTGTATTTAGTTAATACCTCAATAACCATTTTCATTCTGCTTTCAGAATAAGGTGTATAGTGTTCGTCAAGCATTACTTCGAGATTTCTTTTTAGGGAATCTATTATAATAAAAATTATAAATGAAAGGGCTCCTAACGCTATTGGGATATATGAGGCTAAAGTTAGTTTGAACAGTAATAAAATGCCACTAACAATAGCACTTGCAAAAAAGATGATTACAAAAATCTTTCGGTAAAGAGGTAGCTTTGTAAAAGGGATAGTACTCTTTATGCCTTTTAACCCAATTTTATAGCTAATAAATAAATCACAAAATCTCATATGTATAGCTCCTTTTTATTCGTAGTATATTGCAATAGGATGTACAATATTTAAGGATGATTGTTGACCAAAAAATGAAAGCATGATTTGGTTCAAACCGATGCCAACTTGGGCTAATGGTGAAATATTTGAACTTTCAGTAGCATCCGTTGTTATTTTGTTGGTTATATACCCGAGAACTTTGATTTTACCACCGAATTTAAAAGATGTCATATCAATGTTATCACGCATATATTTGTCATTTAACACAACCATATTGTCTGCAATACATGCAAGGAAGTACCAGAATTAGATAGCCAGAAACAGGAAATATCTTCGGTGGTTTTACAACTTGGGGAAGCGGTTTCTGCAAAGAAACGGGAATTGCAAAATGTTACTATAGAAAAGGAACTGGCTGAGGAAGCTACACAGAAGGCAAATGAAGAGAGAACTATAGCACAACAGGAGAAGGAAGTACTGCTTGCAGGTAATCAGAATTTGAGGATGGAGAATACAAGGCTTGAAAGTCGCAAGGACAGACTTCGCATGGAAAATCATGATTTGAAGCAGAAGCAGTTACAGTTGCAGACAGATAATGAAGAACTGGAACAACGGCATGAAGATTTACAATACAAGAATAGTGAATTGGAAAATGTGAATAATCAGTTATCTGCTGACAATCACACTCTGGAGCAAAGGAATGATTCATTGAAATCTGATAATCAGGCATTAAGACAGAAATACAATGATTTGCAACAGAATAATGTTCAGCTTGAAAAGCAACAGAATGAGCTTAAGAGCCATATAGAGCAGATGGTGCAGTCGGAGCAGTTATTACAGCGTGATGTAAGGAAGTATGATGAAGCACCGGAGTGGCAATTGCCGGAACCGGGAGCATTTGCAAGTGCTAAGTCATTTCGGGATAAGGTAGTCATGCCATTTGTGAATAAGCTTAAAACACTGATAAAGAATCTGACAATCCAGTGTGTAAGGCTAAAAGAGGAAGTAATACAGCTTCGAAAGGAAAAGAAGAGATTGTCAGATGATGTGGAGTTTTACAAGGGCAAGATTAAGGATATGAGTGATAGGACAGAGCTGTTGCAGGAAAAGGCTGATAATCTGGAGCGTGTGAAGAGATATGCCGGTGCAGAGCAGATTGATACGATTATTCGTAAGGTAAAGGAACAGGAGCGTACAGAGCAGCAGATAAGGCGGTATGACAGGTCTTATGGGACAAGATAATGGGAAGGATGGATTTGATGAGATGAAAGATAATCGAATGGATAATATCGTGGAATGTGCTTATAACATGGGTAACGGCTATGTTGAGGTGTGGTTTACAGATGGAAATATGTTGCGGATAAAGTGTGAAGAAGTGGAAGCTGCTCTGAGGACAACGGAGCAGTCACTGGCGAAGTTGCATAGGTTGTTGGATAACAAGCCAATAGAGTATGTGGTAATGGCTTTGTCTGGGGAGATGCAGGCATATTGTGATATTGAGGATGATATGGTTAAGGGAATGTTTGGGACGATTGTGCAGGGGTATCTGAAGAAGGGGTATAACCGGGCTACGGCGGAGATGATGGCTAGGGAGTTTTTTAGGTATGAGAGTTAAGATTTTAATTTGAAAAATAAAAAAATTATGTACTTTTCATATTGAACGAACTATTGTATTGATGGAAAAAATGGATAGGTTATGATAATATATAAAAAAAGGTATGCAAGTAAATAAAAATCAAAATTTACAGAGGAGGATTTTAAAATGTGGGAAGATATTATCTTATCAATATCATCGGCGGTAGGGGAAGCAATATGTACTAATTGGATTGATAAAAGAAAGAGAGATAAACTGAATAATAAGATTAATAATATTGTTATTGAAAAAATGAGTTCATTTGCGGATACATCTTTAGATTGTAATGATTTTTATAAGTTTGTTCAGAACAGAAATTTTATAGAGATAGTAAAAAATTATTTTTGTTCAATTAGAGATGGTTTGAGCAATGAAGAATATATAAATGGCATAGAAGATTATATATATCAAGAATGTCCGATGGTTGACCATATAGAGGTGAGAGAATTTGTAGGAAAAATAAAGGTATTATATGAGGAATATTTGCATAAAATGATATTAAGTTATCCAGAATTAAATGTGGTTTTTCAGTTGATGACAGTATCACATAGGGATATCGTATCAAAAATATATGAAAGTGAAAATAATGTGAAAAAGTATTTTTCATCATTAATAGATAATAAGGTGCAAATAAAAAATGAAGAAATTGATGCATATCATGAAGTTTGTAAAAAGGAGTATGGAATTATTCGATTTACTGGCATATCAGGTGCTGAGAATAAAAAAGCACAAGATATAAATAAATTTTATGTGGAAAACACTTTTTCATATTATTTAACAAAAGAATCTCGGGATATATACAGAAATGGACTTGAGAAGATAGAATTAATTCAACTTAAAGATTTTTTTAATATTGGAAATAAAATAGTTTTGATTGGTGCGGCTGGATTAGGAAAATCTACTACACTAAATTATTTATTTTGCAATTATGAAAAAATGTATAATTCTTATTCTGTGAAGATTAAAATTGATTTAAAGGAATATGCCAAAGAAATAGGAGAAAATAAGAAAGATTTACTTTGGTGCATTGCAACTGAATTTAGTAAGAAAGTAAAAAGAACTAGAATGAGCTTTTCGGAAATAGAAAAAATATTAGCGGAATTTTTGGATCAAGGTAAATGCTTAATTATTTTAGATGCACTTGACGAAATACCAACGCAGGCTGTAAGAGATAAAGTTAGAAATGAAATTGCAAGTTTTTGTGAAATATATTATTTGAACCGATTTATAATATCCACAAGAGAAGCGGGATATTTAAGAAATAGTTTTGATGAAAGTTTTCTGCATATTAAGATAAATGATTTCGAAGAGAAACAAATTAAAAGATATAGTGAAAATTGGTTTTGTTCTTATTATCCGCAAAAAGATTTTAAGGATTTTTGGGAAAAATTCTCCAATGAAGTTAAAAGAGCCAGATGCGAAAATTTAATAAGAAATCCTATTGTGCTTATACTAGCATTGGTTATATTTGATATAGAGAAAAATTTGCCGAATAGAAGAGTGGAATTTTATAAAAAATGCATAGAAACATTTTTGACAGTTAGAGAAGATAGAAAAGGTGCATATATACTGAGCGAAAAAGCTAAAAATATTCTAGGTATAGATTCGGTGGTTCCTAAGATAGCATATTATAAGTATTCACATGTAACAGAAAATATTGGGTATAAATTCAATTATGATGAGCTAAAAAAATCTGTATTTAATGCCATAGAGGTTGATGATGAAATAAACTGGGGCGATGCTGTAAGGCAATATTCAGAATATTTGGTTGATAGAACTGAATTAATTAGAGAAATTGATGAGGATGTTTTAGATTTTGCACATAAAACATTTTATGAATATTTCTTGGCCGTATATTTCACTAAGGAGTATGAAAATAATGAATTGATTGATTTATTACAACAGTGGATTGGCGATTCGAATAATGATGAGTTGGCAAGATTGATTATAGAAGTGATTATTCAAAAAGATGAGCCTAAACAGCATAGGGCAATAATTAATTATTTGTTCGATAGATTACAAACACAAAATGTTAATTCGAGATTGGACAATCGCACAGATATATTTATAATTATTGCTGATCTTTATTCACATAATATGTTACAACCTAAATATCACATTAGGTATAATAACACTATTCTGTTTTATCCTCGTTATGTAGAAATAGCAAATAACTTTAGGCATAGGAGATATTTAGAAATTGAAGAAAATGGTGTAAAATACGATAGTAATGTTTTAGCCGATATGTTTTGTGAAGAGACTTTATCAAATAATAGATTTGTAGATATCATAGATGCATTATATTACTTGGATAATGAATTTAACCACAATGTTGTTGAACGATTAAAAGAAGAAGTAGTAGCACATGTTTCGGAACTGTTCTCTGTTATACGTAATATGTATATAGGAAATGTGAAAAAGAATCTTCAAAAGTCTAAAAATAAGAAAAATGAAACACTTGTACAGTATTTTTTGAAAGATGGTTTTCAATATGCACTAGATATTCCACAAATATATGTTTCTATTGTTGATTTGATTATTTTAAATAAATATGATATAGATATATCTGTATTTTTTAAATATAATTTTGAAACAAATAGAGCATTTTATTATTATTCCATACCAAGAGCATTGCTGGATTTGGTAAATGAGGCTATATATGATAAAGAAAAACTTTTATTGTTGTTAATTCTTTTGATACATTGTTGTATGAAAGGAACAAATATTATTATAGGTTATCTTTTAGATATAGGCGATAGAATTAAAGATAGTGATGAGTTTGACAAAGACAAGATAATTGAATTCACATTTTGGATATGGAAAAACTTTAATGAAAATAAAGAGTTTGCTATGTTCAAGAAGACACTTGAAGAACGAAAATTATATATTTATGAACAAGATAATATTTATAAGAAATTGTTTGTTGAATATAGAGAAAGAGAAATGGAGATAAATGATCATAGAATTAGAGAATATATAAAACATATAGAATGCTAATATTGGCTCCAATTTGGCTCTAAAAATTTTAGACGAGGTACACAAAAATGCAAAATAAGATGAATGTGAAGAATAAAACACACAAATGTGTACTAAGAAATAGCCAGATAAATCTCTCCGCCCAAGAGTTTGAGTGATAACGAGCCAAACACGACATAAGTAAATACAGCATCTGCGAAGCAGATGTCGCACAAGAAAGGATGAGTCGTCATGCTTGCATGAAACGGTTCATCCTTTTCTTGTGCGTAGACATCCGTCTGATCAGCCGGATGCTGTATTTACTAATGGAAGTACTTGGCGACAACATACAGCGAGATGAAGCGAAGCGGAATCGAGCTGAGGAGGGTAGCGCAGGAGGTAAGCTGAGGGCAACTTTAGATATCTTACATCAATTGTAACCCTGCATGCTTTGCTGCATGCTTTGAAAAATTATCTATAAAACTTGCTTTTTTAAATGTTTGCGGTATATTATAAATACTAATGGGGGTATGCATTTGCGGATGTATACTTGAGAGAGCTGGAGTACTCCAGCTCTCTTGTGTTATAGGCATAATGGTTGCTAAATACTTGCAAAACACTTAATCTGAATTGTATCAAATTGCGATATTGAAAGAAAAAGCGTGATAATTAAATTAGACAAAGATTAAAATGTATTATATCGGAAATTTTTGCTGAAAGAGATAAACAGGCGGGATGTGTCCAGCGGTTGATGATACTAGAAGCGGAAGCAAGACAGATGTATTATCAGGCAATGAATGTTATTCTGCATGGTACAGGATTCCACTTTGAGAGACGGAGTAAACGTCTGCCGTTAGATGCACTGAACGCCATGATCAGTTTCGGGAATACATTGCTTTACAATGCGGTGTTGAAGGCGATCTGGAAGACTACATTGGATTCGCACATTGGCATCGTCCATGCAACCACGGAACGTGATTACAGTCTGAATCTGGATTTTGCAGACTTAACTTAACAGAATACGAACGAAAAACGCATGTCAATCAATTTGACATGCGTTTTTTATGACCATTTTTTACAGCTTGTTTAGCATCCTGCTTTGCAACAATACAACAATATTCATCGTATTCATGCAATGTATGCAGGCTTTCCAATTACAACCGACTCTTCACATAATCCCGGATAAAGAAATCATCCCCCGGCATCTGGCAGCCAACGATGTAAAGTCCCTCATTGTTGGAACAGCGGATCACGTGCCCTTCGAGCTCGTCGTGCTGTGGCAGATCAAAGTTATGAATCTTCACGCGGATATCTACGTCTTTGTGTGTTGCGAAATACCGGTCATGTGTCAGGAATGCAAAGCCGTTTGCACTTAAGTTATCGAGCTTGCCTTCTATGGTTGTTGTGCCATCTGCCAGAGTAATCGTGCAGGCATTGGAGATATCCAGACGAGGGTATTTCCGGCGGTTGTTAATCTTCGGACGGGATTCAATCTGAATCGTGAAGTGGGAATCCGCTTCTTGCGCGGTATGGACAATCTTAGCCGGATCCCAGCAGTAAAGCACGTTGCCGACAGTTACTTGCAGCTTACATTCTGACACCTCCGTAAGCTTCGGTGCATTTGCAAGGGTGATTGATAACGTATTGTTCTCACATGTCAGTACCTCGCCGTAATAGTTCTTTCCGTCCTTCAGTGCCACACTCAGTTTCATGCCGGGCTGTACATCTTCGGTTCCCATGAAACCACCGATTCCAAGCTCGCACATAAGGGATTCGATGACGGTCTCAATGGAGTTGATGTTGTTGGCTGATTCATCGTATTTGCTGAGCATGCGGTTGTTGATTTCGTTGGAGTCGCTGATACAGGTTGTCATATCGCCGACGATATCCGTTACCTGATTCAGATTGTCCACAAGATGGATGTTGGAAGCCTCGACTTCCTTCATGGCGTGGTCGATGACCTGAATATTCTCACCGATCTTGTTTGTATCGGAAGCAATTTCCGTCATACTCTTACCGGTCTGCGTAACCTTCGTCAATGTGAGCTGGATCAGCTTCAGGGTTTCTTCCATCGAAGCGGTCATCCGCTCAGAAGTCTCTTCAAGATGCTCGAGAGCCTGCCGAATCTGATTGGAAGAGGACTTGGTTTCCTCGCTTAATGTACGGATCTGCTCGGCTACGACTGCAAATCCCTTTCCGGATTCGCCGACGCGGGCAGCTTCAATCGATGCATTTAATGCAAGAAGATTCGTCTGGGATGTGATATTCTCAATGACACCGGTTTCGTTCTTCACCATGGCGAATTCAGACTTGAAATTCTGCAATGTCTGCTCAATCTCCCCGGAGAGCGAAGCCATCGTGTTCGTCGTTGTTACAAGATCTGCCAGATCCTCGGAGCTTACCTTCGCGTGCTGCACCGAAGTGCTCGTAAGTGAGACCATCTGCTCAATCATCTCCGCCACATGGTTGACCTGTGCGTGTATGTCGGACGTCATTTCGTTCGACGAGGTTGTACTGCTCTGCAAGTCAGAGTTATGATCGCTGAGCCGGTTCAGGCTGTCTACAACAATCGTGGCACCATGTGTATTCTCGGATGCAAGCTCACGGACAACTATGATACCGCTAGTGATTGTATTACATGCCTGTTTTAAACAATATAATAAGAAGTGCCACGTAGATGGTTCGCCACATCGGCACCATAGTTTGCAGAAAGCAATGCGGCGAAGATGATCCAGATCCGTCTGGCTCTCCGGTTCGCCTTTTCCTTGAAAACAGATTCGTCGTAATTCATAATTTTTCTCCTTCGTGGAATATATATCCGTGGCAATCTGTTGCTCATCAGTTTCATTCGTTTTTATAAGGTGTCTGTAAATACATCTGTCGTAAACTTTATTATAGCATAGTATTGTTATAAATGTAATTACAGAAAATGTATTTCCTTCTGGGGTGAATGTGAAAGAATTGGTAAATAGGAAAGTTCAGATGTGGTTGAGCTTGTGCTGTATCCATGTTATAATAAAGTATTATGAATTGAGGAAATATACGAATGAAAAAAATAGAAAACAGAGTATTAAAAGCAACGAATAAGATAGAAAAAAGCTGTGCCTTTGGTGCGATCCGCCAAGGGATGATTATGCTTATTCCCCTGCTTGTTGTTGGCTATGGCGCATTGATGATCATGAGTCTGCCGATAGCAGGCTATCAGGATTTTATTGCACATATCTGGTCAGGTCATGTTATGGATATGCTGCAATTTATATATCATGGTGTAAATGATATTTTTGCGGTTTTGCTTGCAGTGACGACGAGTGTCAGCTATGCGCTGATCAAATCCAGAAAGAAAAGTGGATTTGTGGAGACGGGGGATGCGATTGTACTGGCGGTTGTCACGCTTGCCAGTTTTGCCGGATGTGCCGGAATCCAATATGGGAGTTTTTCGATAAAGGCATTTAGCAATATGAATACATTCACTGCACTGTTTGTATCCCTTGGTGCAGGATTTTTGTATTTCAAATTAAAGGATATAAATTTTATGTCAGTGAGAAACAAGGAAATAGATACTGACAGTGGTTATATGCATGCAATCAATGGAATTGGCTGTACTTTGGGGATATTATTCGTGTTTAACTTGTTTCATCAGGTACTATATGTGACGAGCGGGGTAAATGGAGTACAGGAATTGTTTGAGCTTGGAGTAAATCGTCTGTTTGGTTCGATTGATAATAATTTCTGGTCTGGAATCTTAATCATTGTCGAGACACATATATTTTGGTTTTTTGGGGTGCATGGAAACAATGTATTGGATGTTGTGATCAAACAGAATTTTTCAGATGTATCTGTTGGTATATTCAGCAAGTCTTTTCAGGATGTGTTCGTAATCATGGGGGGAACCGGCGTGATGATCTGCCTTGTAATCGCGGTTTTGCTGTTTGCGAAGACGAAGAGTCTGCGGAATGTTGCGGGTATGGCGGCACCAGCAGTTTTGTTTAATATCAGTGAGATTGCGTTGTTTGGAGTTCCGGTCATTTTGAATCCGATCTTTATTGTACCATTTTTGGTAGTTCCGATCCTGAATTTCCTGATTGCATATGCGGCAATGTATTTTGACATTGTTCCACATGTGGTAGCATCGGTGGAGTGGACAACGCCAGTTCTTCTGAGTGGATATCAGGCAACTGGTTCGTGGAAAGGAGTAGTGCTTCAGCTTATATGCATTGTGACCGGCGTGTTTGTATATCGTCCGTTTATCCGGATGTTTGAAATGCAGCGCCGGCAGCAGATGATACAGAATGTGAACCAATTGGTAGAAGAATACAAAAAGCAGGAAGAAAGTGGAGTTCTGTTCGCATTTACAAAACGGGAAGATGTATGTGGAAATACGGCACGGCTGCTGGCCGGCGAATTGAAGGAGGCAATTGAAAATCACAGTCTGTTTCTGATGTATCAGCCACAGGTGGACAAGAATGGGCATTGTTCTGGTGCGGAGGCTTTGATTCGGTGGAATCATCCCGTGTTTGGAAATATTTACCCACCACTTATCATTCAGCTTGCAAAAGAACTTGGAATTATGCATGCGCTTGATGCAGCAATCTTAGATGAAGCGGCAGCGGCGAGAGCCAGACTGACTGATTATGTAGACGAAAGCTTTGATATCTCTGTCAATCTGACCAATGCGTCACTGCAGTGGGATGGATTGGTGGAAGCGGTGGAAAACAGCGTGAAGACACATGGAATTTTCTGTAGCCAGTTGTGTCTTGAAATCACTGAGCAGGACGCGATATCTTCGACAGAGGATGTGGTACATAAAATAGAAGAATTGAAAGCGCACGGACACCGGTTTTTGATTGATGATTTTGGGATGGGGCATACCTCCCTGCTCTACTTGCAGACGGGATTTTTTGCAGTCGTGAAACTGGATGGATCTTTGACGCGGAATGTGCTTGAAAACGAAACCAATGCGGAAATCATCGGTTCGATCACCAAGCTTGGGGAGTCGATTCATTTTACAACGATTGCAGAATGGGTGGAGTCAAAAGAACAGTTAGAGAAGCTGAAAGCATTGGGGTGTGATGTATTCCAGGGCGCTTATTACAGCCGGGCAATCGGGTATGAAGATCTGGTTGAATGGCTTATATCATACAGAGATTCATAATTGTCCGTTGCATTTGAGGCAGATATGAAGTAAGCTGTTGGATGAGTTATTATAGGAGATAATTGATAAGGAGGAACAACATATGAACCAGAAAGAAAACGTAGCGTCAGCTTTGGGATCCATATTGCTTGGAATTTTGCTGATTGTTATGAAAGGAAAAATTATTACCGCAGCCATTACGCTTCTGGCAGTATTTGTAATTGTTGGAGCCATTATGGATTTTGTGGCAGGACTCGTAAATTATGGAATTGTGAAGTCAGTTGCCGGAATCTGTATTTTGGTATTTGGCTGGGTATTTGCAAGTCTTGCATTCTATATTCTGGCAGCAGGAATCATTATAATGGGGCTTCTGCAGATCTCTTCGATCAAGAAGACCATGCCGGTCAACCTGACAGCCGGAGAGCGGTTTCAGGAATATTTCAGACCGGGGCTGATGGTGGCTGCGGGTGCGTGCCTGCTCTTCAACCAGAGCGGAACGATTGCGTGGGTATTTATCGTAACAGGCGTGCTGCTTGTGGTAAATGGTGTGATGGCGTTATTTGGCGCGAATCGTACAGGCGTCTAAGAGAAGCCGATACGATTTCATAAAACCGTCAATACGGTTTTACAGTATACAAAATGAACAAAAATGTATTGGAAACGGCTTGAAAAAGCCGTTTTTTTAAATTTTGAGACATATGTTCACTTGACTGGAATTGAGAGAAATTGGTAAAATGTAAATGGTATTCGTACCTGAGAAGGCATATGTATAGCAAGAAATGGAGAAGGAGGGCATGCAGATGAAGAAAAACACATGGAAACGCATTTTTGCGTGTATCATCGCGTTTGCGATGATGTTTACTATGATGCCGGGGAATAATCTGGTATCAAGAGCGGAAGAAGGAGACGAGGGAACATCAGAGGGCTCGACGTCGGATGGAGAAGGTAACGATGGCGAAAGCAGAGTAGGTAGATTTGATGTAGACTATAGTCCGGATTCTGAAGCAGCAGTTACTTGTGTACTTGTTGACGGGAACAATAACGAAACATCTTGTGACTTAAGGAACGAGGACGATAGTCATATTGAACCGTCATTCGTGGTTGCTGACGAGATACAGACGATTAAATTAACGCTTACACCACCTACGAATACTTTTGGTGAAACTGAAGAAATTTCAGTTTTCGTAAACGGTAGAACGGATGGCAACCTGGCGACAAATGAGGGTACAACAACTTGGACTTATAAGCCAAGTGCGGAAGAAGCAACAAGCGATGACGGGCTGTGGATTCGGGTATTTTGGACGCACGAAGAAAAAGAATTTGATGATTTTGCACCAGATGAAAATGGATATATTCTTGAATATCACAATCCGGATCGTGTAGAAGTTACCGTGGTTCCAACCGCTTATGCTGGAAAAGATCGTGAGGCGTACGGAATAACCAGAGTGAAATTTGCTGATTCCGTGAAAGAGGTATCCTTCCAATTAACACCGGAAGATAGTAATGAGAATTTGACCAGCATTTTTTATCTGGGGGAAGAACATCCGGTTGATGAGCTGTCTGGCGATAGCGAAGTGCAGTATACATATGATAGCGAAAGCAATTGTTATACTGTAACGTTTGACATAGATAAGCTAAACGCGAAGGATAATAATGAGAAGATAAAATGGCTTGATTTTATGTTTGAGGGAGAACACTGGCCGGGCAATAATACGTTTGATGTCGATTATGATACATACGATGGGGCAGCAAATGTTTCGTGTACGGTTGATGGCGTTGAATGTCCTCTGAGAGATGAAAATGGAGAACATAAGAAATGTAATTTTAGTAAAGTGGATGGTTTTAAAACGATTGTATTAACCTTCGAGCCGCCAGCAGATATTTCTGGTGAAAATCTTAAGATTTCGGTACGGGTGAATGAAAATGACGATGCTGGTACATTTGGAACAAATCCGGATGGTACGAGAACATGGACTTATACGCCGACAAGCAAAGAAGGCCTGGCAATTCAGGTGTTCTGGACGGAGGAAGAAAAGCAGTTTAACACATTCAATCCGGAGTATTCGCAATTTATGATTCAGTATTCTACTTCGGATAATATAGAGGTGAAGGTAACACCGGATGTTTCAGACGACAACAAAATGGAACGTACGGCTTATGGGCTTACCAGAGTAAGATTTGATAAGGATGCAGTAAAAAAGGTTTTGTTCAAACTGCCTTCTACGCTGGAGCAGATTAACATTGGAGAAACAGAGTGTGTGCTTGGAAAAGTATTACCGGCAGGGTATAGTTTAACATATTCAGAAGCTGAGGATTCTTATATATTAAAAATTGATACGACAAATATTGCAAATGCAGAATTGGTATCTTTGTATTTTGATTTTGAGGAACAAGAGAAACAAATCGGGATTACACAGTATGAACAGAAGATTACGGATTTGTCATCTCCAGAAACATTTATAGCAGATGTTACACCTGATTCTGCAGTAATCCAATGGTCTTCATCGGATGAACGTGTTGCAAAGGTTGATGAATATGGTAATGTTACGCCGGTTGCAAATGGCGTAGTTATGATTACAGCGTCCATGGCAGATGATCCGGATATTAAGGATAGTGTTGCAGTTGAGGTGGCTGCAAATGCTGAGCAAGGAATAAGGGGATCAAGTGCATATTATGATGAAGAGAGTGAAAAATCAGGTAATTTGCTGCTTGATACAGAGCTTCCTCCACAGAACGACACAGATATCAAGATTGATAATAATACATTTAATTTTGGTACAGTTCGCGAAGTAATCAAGAAAACAGGAGATATTTCTGCTGTACGAGAAGGGGCAGATGCAAAGCTTTCCTTATATGTAACAAAACTTGATGATAGCATGATCCCGGCAGATGATAAAGAGAAAATTGCTGCAGAGATTGCTAAGCTTCCGGCATCGGCAGTCACAGAGATTATGACTTTGGATATGTCTGCATTTTTGACGATGGCAGATGCAACAGATAAAGTAACGAAGGTTGAACGCCTGACGGATGTTGAAACTCCAATCAGTGCATATGTTAAACTTCCTGAGCGTGATCTTCTCAAGGACACGAAAGCTGTAACCAGACATTATTTTATGGTTGATATGATTAACGGCGTTGCAACTACTAAGCCGTTATCTATCGTCTTTGATACTAAGCTTAAAATTACGAAGCGCACATTCTCTACCGTTTGTATTGGTTATTACGATACTGTTAACGCGACATCCGTGACGCTTGACAAGACAGAGGCAACATTTACGGAGGCGGGAGAAACCTTGCAGTTACAAGCAACTGTGCTTCCGGAAGACGCAATGGAAAAGGACGTTACATGGGCATCAGACAATACAAATGTGGCAACTGTAGATGAGACCGGTAAGGTGACAGCAGTTGCAAATGGCGAGGCAATCATCACAGTTACTTCAAAAGCAAATGCGGATTTGAAGAAGACGTGTAAAGTGACTGTGAAGATTCCGGTTGAACCGGCAAAGCAGGATCCGAAACCGGAACCAACTCCAACACCGGAACCAACACCGGATGTAACAGCTTCTTATCATACGCACATTCAGACAATTGGAGACGCGCAGGGCGTGAAGAAGAATGGCGAGATGGCAGGAACCTCAGGTATGGCGAAACGGCTTGAAAATATCTGGGTTAAAGTAGAAGGAAACAAGAATCTTGGGATTCAGTACAGTACCCATTGTCAGAGCTATGGATGGCTTCCATGGTCTGCAAATGGAGAACTGAATGGAACAAGCGGAGAGGCAAAGAGACTCGAAGCAATTAAGATCCGTCTGACAGGTGCAGATGCTTCTAAGTATGATGTGTATTATCGGGTGCATGCACAGAGCTATGGATGGCTTGCATGGGCGTCAAACGGAGCACCGGCAGGAACAAGCGGACAGGCAAAGCGACTGGAAGGTATTCAGATTGTGGTTGTGAAGAAGGGAGAACAGGCACCGGGACTTAAATATGCTGGTGTAGATGCTTCTTCATATGCAAAAAATACAAGTGCGTTTGTTGGACAGGCAGTGGCAATCAATATTCCTGGTAGTGAAACAACGCCGAATGTTATGTATAAGACGCATGTTCAGACCTTTGGATGGCAGAATTGGATGCTGAATGGTCGGGTAAGTGGAACAAGCGGAAAAGCAAAACGTCTCGAAGGCATTAACATTAAGCTTACAAACTGTGATTATGCAGGAGGAATTCGTTATTCCACACATATCCAGACTTACGGATGGTCACAGGGCTGGAAGGAAAATGGCGCGATGGCAGGAACAAGCGGACAGGCAAAGCGTCTTGAAGCAATTAAAATTGAGCTGACTGGTGAGATGGCACAGCACTATGATATTTATTACAGGGTGCATGCGCAAAGCTATGGTTGGCTTAATTGGGCGTCAAACGGAGCTCCGGCAGGTACATCGGGAATGGGCAAACGTCTGGAAGCAATTCAGATCGTACTTGTGAAGAAAGGCGAGTCAGCACCTGCAAATAATTATCAGAATGTTGTGACTATAAACAATAGTGCCTATATAGGCAGATAAGATAGGCGTTATTTGGCGCGAATAAAACATATTAAATGGTGCAAACTACCTCTCATAAAATGATGAGGAGTTTGCCATGAAACAGACAAGTGAAAAAGAGACATTTCGACCATATATTCCAAGCGATAAGGTAGTACCGGAATTCACAGTGACCTCGGTGGTGCTGGGAATCCTGCTCGCCGTTGTGTTCGGTGGAGCAAATGCGTACCTGGGCCTGCGCGTTGGAATGACGGTCTCCGCGTCGATTCCGGCGGCTGTGATCTCGATGGGCGTTCTGCGTATTCTCCTGAAACGCAAGTCCATCCTGGAAAACAACATGGTGCAGACAATCGGTTCTGCAGGGGAATCGCTTGCGGCGGGAGGAATATTTACACTTCCGGCACTCTTCATGTGGGCAGAGGAGAGCAGCGCAATTGCTGTTCCGTCCTTTGCCACGATTGCGATACTTGCAATCAGTGGAGGCGTGCTGGGAGTTCTTTTTATGGTTCCGTTGCGCCGGGCGTTGATCGTGGAGGAACATGGTGTGCTTCCATTTCCGGAGGGAACAGCGTGTTCTGAGGTTCTGCGTGCCGGAGAAGCGGAGGGTGACAAATCGAAGAAAGTATTCCGCGGACTTGGAATTGCTGCTTTGTACAAATTCCTCGCGGACGGATGCAGGATTTTCCCAAGCGAGGTCAGCTGGGAGATTCCGGCGTATAAAGGATCTGCAATCGGAGCGGACGTGCTTCCTGCACTTGTGGGTGTCGGCTATATATGCGGCGCGCGGGTATCCTCATATCTGCTTGGCGGTGCCGTGCTCGGGTGGTTCGTTATCATGCCGGTGTTCGTATTAGTCGGAGGGGACACGGTGTTATTCCCGGCGACACAGGCGATTCGCACATTGTCACCGGGAATCCTCTGGGGCAGCTATGTGCGCTATATCGGTGCGGGTGCCGTGGCAGCAGGAGGTATCCTTAGTCTGATCAAAGCATTTCCATTGATTCTGTCGACCTTCCGCAGCGCCGTCCGCGGTTACGGGAAAACCGGAGGAACAAAGCGCACGGAACAGGAGCTTCCGATGAAATGCGTGTTGTTCGGAATCCTTGCGGTCATGCTTGTACTCTGGCTGCTTCCGTCGATTCCGGTCACTCTGCTGTCTGCGTGTCTGATCGTTTTGTTCGGATTCTTCTTTGCGACCGTGAGTGCGCGTATGGTGGGACTCGTCGGTTCCTCGAACAACCCGGTATCCGGCATGGCGATTGCGACGCTTCTGCTTGCGTCCATCGTGTTGAAGTCAACAGGAAATACAGGCATCGCGGGTATGACAACTGCGATTGCGATTGGAACGGTCATCTGCATCATCGCGGCGATGGCGGGGGACACATCGCAGGATCTGAAGACCGGCTATATCGTAGGGGCGACACCGGTGCGGCAGCAGGTGGGCGAATTGATCGGTGCGGTTGTCTCCGGACTTGCAATCGGCGGTGTATTGTATCTCCTTCATGCCGCGTGGAAATTCGGTTCGCCGGAATTACCGGCACCACAGGCAACCTTGATGAAGATGGTCGTGGAAGGTGTCATGGGCGGAAATCTTCCGTGGACGCTGATCTTTGTCGGTGTATTCATCGCAGTGATGGTGGAGATTCTTGGGATACCGGTACTGCCTTTTGCCATTGGATTATATCTTCCGATTTATCTGTCCACACCGATCATGGTGGGGGCCTGATCCGGCTCTGGCACGAGGAAAGAAGAAAATCCTCCGTGGATGATGGCATTCTGTTTTCTTCCGGCATGATTGCCGGGGAGGGACTGATCGGAATCCTGCTGGCAGTGCTCGCGGTCGCTGGAATTGCGGATCGGATCGATCTGTCCGCGAGGGGGATTGCATTTGGAAAGACAGGGGGCGTGATCGCATTTGCGCTGCTTGTGTGTCTTATGCTCTTGCAGACATCCGGAGACAGGAGGAAACGATGATGCATGCAGGTCGAAAGCAAAATTATCTGGATCAGATTCCGGTCCGGTCATCGCTTTGCCCGTGGAAGGAAGAGGCTGGAAAGGCGGTTCTTGCGGTCGAACACAAGGGAATCCTGTATGCATTTACGCAACGCGTGTTTCATAAGCCGAGAGTTAGCTATATCACGCTTGATGTATATGGAACCGCCGTCTGGAAACAGATTGACGGGGAGAAAACAGTGGGTGAGATCTCGGATGGGCTGGAACAGCAGTTCCCGGAAGCACAGGGGGATATGCTGTCCCGGGTGGTGGTGTTCTTCTCCATCCTGCAGGCAAATGGTTTTGTGCACATGCGCAGAATAAATTAAACGATGCGTTTAATAGAAAAATGAAAGAAAGTGCTTGCGTCACGAAAAATCGTGTAGTATACTTGCAACAGTTTGGGAAATCAACGTGTTTCCTTGGATAAATGAATAGAATGATAAAGGCAGATTAGTACGTGGAATAGACAGCACTACAAGTCTGCCTATTTTTATGCAAAATTTTATTGTTTTTTTCCAAGGAGGTATGTATGATGAATACAAAAACAACAATTGACAAGTTCACAAGAAACCAGAACGCATTTGACTATGCGGTCTACATGATGCTCGGAAGCTACTTCGCGCAGGCGGAGGCGGTCTCTGAGTGCTATGTCCGGAAGCTGTATCTCTACTATGTGGAGAACAAGCGGGAGCGGCAGTACGATTTCGAGGATCTCGCAATCGACTACGCGGAGGATGTGCTGATGAAGCAGCTTCCGGCGGGGCTCTGGAAGGAGCGGGTGACGGTGTCCTTCACCAAGAATGGTGACCGGAATTACGTCATCTTCGAGGGCGCCCGGTACACGCTGGTGGTAGAAAACAGCTACCACGGCGGACGTACGAAGCTCTCGTACAAGGTGCATGCGTATGCGCCCGCTATCGAAAGATAGCGGGGATGCGGCTGCATCTGGCTATGTGTTACAAGTGATGAGTTATAAAGGGATAAAGGTATGTATCAGGTAATAGTAAATCCAACTTCCTCTTCCGGAAAGGGGATGGAAGCGTGGAAGGAGATAAAGACGATTCTGAATCGTAGAAATGTGACATATGAAGTACATATGCTGCAAAACGCAGGGGAAGCGACGCAGGTTGTGCGGGGACTGACTGCGGATGGCAATGAGGCGAACATACTTGTGGTCGGTGGCGATGGAACGTTAAATGAAGTCTTAAACGGGATTCAGGATTTCGACCACACGAAGGTCTCCTGCATTCAGACCGGTTCGGGAAATGATTTCGCCAGAAATATGCATCTCGAAAAGAATGTGGAGCGGGCGATTATGCATTTGCTTGAGCAGCCGGAGGAGATTGCGCTTGATTACGGCGAAGTGACAGTGCGGGTGGATGGAACCGGAGATGCACGCATGGATAGTAGACAGCGTGGAGTCGACGGGGATGACATGGATGCGTGTCGGGATAGCGCAGTCCGGAAAAAACGATTCCTGATCAGCTCGGGCGTCGGTTACGATGCCAATATCTGCGAAGAGGTCAGCCGGAGCCGACTGAAAATGGTGTTAAATAAGATTCATCTTGGTAAATTGGTGTATGTGCTGATCGGCGTTAAGCAGATATTTGCAAAGAAAACGGTACGCGCAAAATTATACCTGGACGATGCGCCGGTGATGAAGCTTCCGGAGCTGTTCTTCGTCGTTGGGATGAATCATATGTATGAAGGTGGTGGAATCCCATTTTGCCCAAACGCAGATCCGACAGATGGAAGATTGGATGTCTGCCTTGTGAAAGGCATGTCAAGGCTGAAGCTTCTTCTTGCAGTTGTGCTTGTTTATTTCAAAAAACATTTGTTGTTTAAGGACATTACGAATCACAGGTGTAAGAAGATGCGTCTGGTGACGGAGACACCGCAGTGGATACATATGGATGGTGAGACGCCATACCAGGTAAGCGAGATTATCTGGGAGAGCAGGGGCAAGCTGCGGTTTGTGCGGTAAATTCAGAATGTAAGAAATAAAATAAGATATGATAAAAAGGCGTGAAGTTATAAATACGCACGCAGAAAAGGAGATCTACAATGGAATTTATATGTTACCCAAAATGTTCCACCTGCCAGAAGGCAAAGAAGTGGTTAGATGAAAACAAGATTGAGTATACCGAACGTCATATTGTAGAAGCGAATCCAACGGAGGAGGAGTTAAAGTCGTGGTATGACAGGAGTGGACTTCCGCTTAAGAAGTTTTTTAACACAAGTGGCATGCTCTATAAGGAAATGAAGTTAAAGGACAGGCTTCCAGAGATGAGCGAAGAGGAACAGATCAAGCTTCTTGCGACGAATGGTATGCTGGTGAAACGACCATTGGTTGTGGATGAGGATAAGGTGTTAGTTGGCTTTAAGGAAACGGAGTGGGAGGAAAAGTTAATATAGCAACAAACTAATTGACAAAGTACGGAAAGGACTATAGCAATGAAACCAAAATCTCCACAGAGCATACAACTTTATAACATCATGCTTCGTCTTGGATACCCAGAGGAATTTGCAGACATTGTGACGAAGAATCTGAATACGGACTTTACGGCGACGCGGATGATGGGATATCTGTATCGGTATTCGAATCCAAGACTGGAGGACGTGGCGGATGAGATGCTGGCGATTCTGGATGATCGGAACCGAATCATGGAGAAGAAGGAACTGGAAGAAATCAATAAGAAGTGGAACGAATTTCTTCATACGGGTATACCGGATGAGGACGAATAAGAGGAGGACAAACAAATGCCATTTATCAATTCAAAAATTAGTGTAGCATTAACGGATGCACAGGAGCAGGAAATTAAGTCAAGACTGGGACAGGCAATCACAGCCATTCCGGGAAAGTCAGAGAGCTGGCTTATGGTTGGCTTTGAGCCAGAGTATAAGTTGTATTTCCGAGGATCAAAGGATCAGCCGATGGCGATGGTGGAGGTAAGTGTGTACGGAAGCGAGAATCCGTCCGCGTTCTCCAAGCTGACTGGCGAGATCTGCAAGATATTTGAGGATGTGCTTGGAATTGCACCGGATCATGTCTATGTGAAATATCAGGCGGTTGCAAACTGGGGCTGGAACGGCGGCAATTTCTAATTACAAAAGAACGAATAAAGGCGCTTTTGATTAAATATAAAAACGAAAGTGCCTTTATATTTTTATTTGGAAGATTCTGTAGAATGTCTGTTGCATGTCCTTGGAAGATGATATAAGTTAGGGAAAATATCAGTAAAAGAGGAGTGTGACTGCTTATGAAGATAAAAACTGCAACAATGGAAGATTATGATATTGCATTTTCCTATTTTGAGAAGCTTTGGACATTTAACACATATGATTATGAAGAAACGAAAAAGGTCTATGAGAAAGTGCTTGCAGATGCAAATAGTTTTGTGTTTTTTGCATTAGATGACGCAGGAAATTATCATGGATTGTGTCATGGAAGCTATTTTGAAACTTTTTGGATGACGGGGTGTACCTGTTATGTGGCAAGTCTGATCACGAACAAAGAAGATCGTGGAAAAGGGTATGGAAAGTTTTTGTTGGATTATGTAAAAGAAAAATCAAAAGAGAAAGATTGTAAAGCATTGATATTGGATTCCGGGCTGCCACGTGTGGAGGCACATGGCTTTTATGAACATTATGGATTTGCTAAAAATTGTTATGGATTTCAGCTTGTTTTATAGTATGATGTAGAGAAAAGCATAAAACAGAACATATCTGTCAATAATACCATTGCGATAAAAATATGACAAAATCAAAGGAGTCAAAGCAATGGAATTAAAAGAGAAAGAACGTACCCTGATTCAGGATTTGCAGACGCAGGAGCAGAGTTGTGTGGAAAAGTATGGAAAATACGCAGCGCAGGCGAAAGATCCGGAGTTGAAAAGCCTGTTTGAGACAATTCAGAAGGAAGAGCAGAAGCATTACGATACATTACAGCAAGTGTTAGATGGTTCTGTTCCGGCATGCGATTGTAACGATACGCAGGGAAAAGACTATGAGCCGAAGGTAACGTATGGTACATTGGATAATTCTGAGGATAAAAAGCATGATGCATTTCTGGCAACGGATTGTATCGGAACAGAGAAGCTGGTGTCCGGTGAATATAATACCGATGTGTTTGCATTTGCGAATACCGCGCTTCGGAAGCTACTGGCAGATATCCAGATCGAAGAGCAGAACCATGCGGAGATGATCTACAAATATAAAACCGCAAATGGCATGGCGTAAGCTATTATAAAACAGAAAACGGATGGTTGACATTGTGCAATCATCCGTTTTTTATGCAATAAGGGTTTATGCAGAAATTGTGCCTACCAGATTTACCTAAAACGCGACTTTCATTGCAAGTGCAATTACACATAGAATAATTGCGATTGGCACATACAGATACCGCCCAAGGAAATACCACAGCTTCCCGCGTGGTTTCCTGCCGCCTTCATTGATCGCTGCAAATAAATCTTTTTTCTTCATAATCCAGAACCAGGAGATTGCACCAAGCGTTGCACCGATTGGGATGATGTAGATGGAGACGAGATCCATCCATGTACCCCAGCGTGTGATGGCTTCCATGCCGATTCCGGCACCAAGGCAGATCACGCAGATAATGCCGAGTGCGACGGTACGACGCAGCTTTGGAAAGCGGTGCAGAAGGGATTCAGCAACGGCTTCGAACATGTTCTGCAGGGAACTCACACCGGCAAAGATCATTGCTGCATACAGGATGATCGCAAAGACCTGTCCAAGCGGAATATCCTGCAGGATCGATGGCAATGTGATAAAGAGCAGGCTTGGCCCTGCGTCCACACTGACATTGTAGGAGAAGCATGCCGGGATGATCACAAGCGCGGCAACCAAGGCAGCGATCGTATCGAAAATCGCGGTATGTCTCGACACTGCGATGACGTCTTCTTTTCGGTCTAAGTAGGATCCATATGCGATCATACCACTTCCGGTTACAGACAGGGAGAAGAACGCCTGTCCCATCGCAGTGATCCAGACAGTCGGATCTTTCAAGGCTTCCCATCTTGGAATAAACATAAATTCATATCCGCTTGCAGAACCGGGCAGCAGAGCCACGCGCACAGCAATTACGACGAAGATCAGGAAGAAAAGCGGCATCATTACTTTGTTGCTCTTCTCGATGCTGCTGGCACCGAGCAATAGCGTAAGCAGGGTACCAATGATAACAATAATATGGAATGGTACAACCGAGAAATCCGTCATGGAGAACGATTCGAACCATTCCGAAGTATTGACCTGCATCAAAAGTCCGGAAGCAGAGTCAACAAATGCTTTTAATACATAGGCGACGATGATGGAGTAGCCAATCGCGATGCAAAGGGAACCTGCGAGTGGCAGCCAGCCAAGTGCACGCCCGATAGGCGCGATTTTTTCATTTCGTGAACGCCATGCATTTTCATAGGAACCGAGCGTTCCAGTGTGCGACCAGCGTCCGATCGCAAACTCCGCCGGAAGTCCAACGTAGCTAAACAAAAATATAAATAGTAAATAGATGAGAAGAAAGGCACCACCGCCATTGCTTCCCATTTTATTTGGAAATCCCCAGACATTTGCCATGCCGACTGCGGAACCGACCGATGCAAGAATAAATCCCCAGCGGCTTTTGAACGATGTTCGAGTTTGTTCTTTTTTCATAAATGTACCATACCTGTCTAATTTAGTTTGTAGTTTATCTATTTTACCATAAAAGCTTGCAATCAATCAATGTGCGTTGGGGAGAAAATGTGAAATGGCGCAAAACTCCCCAATGGAAGAATGCATATGCAGGGAAGATTGGGTAGAAAGTGGTGGAAAGGGAAAAGTTCCCCAACCAGAAGCTTTTGGGAAGTAAGTAGGTTGGGTAAAAAGTGGTGGAATGGGGAAAACTCCCCAACCGGAAGCTTTTGAGAAGCAAGCAGGTTGGGGAGAAAGTAGCGGAAAGGGGAAAACTCTCCAATAAATGAAGCACGCTGCCGCGTGGTAACATGAAATCACATAAAAATCGACTGGCACAATTCCTGCTTACTGTTCTTGCAGATCATGTAGCTGTTGATGACCGGTGTTTCTAAGTCAAGCAGTGGAATGACGCGGAGCTTGCCCGCTTCTAAGAATGGACGTGCCGTATCCGCGGGCAGGAACGTGTAGCTTTCCGAGCCGAGCAAAAAGGGAATAATCTTGGAACAATCATCGATTTCCAGAGAAAACTGATGATAGCGCGGAAATAAGTTTCGGATGAACTGTCCGACATCCTGCAGGGCGAAATTGCACATCAGATAATTCTCGGCAATCAACGCCTGCTTCGTGATACCGCGCGCATACATCGTATTATAATAATCGGTCACTAAAATCATCTTATCCTGCTTGTAAACCTCGCAGTGATAGGATGATTTTTTCATAGGAAGATAGGTGAAGATCACATCGAAGATATCGTTCTGCAGTTGTTCCATCAGTAGGTTGGAAAGACCAATCGTGATCTTCAGGGCGTCGTTTGGAAACTGTCTTCGATGCTCCAAGATGATTGGCGCCAGATGTCCTTCGTAGATCGAATCAGAGCAACCGATGCGCAGGTGGTTTGCGTATTTGTGTAAGGAACTGATTTCGGAGAGTGATGCATTTGTCAGTGTGATGACTTTCTCCGCATAGTCCTTGAACTGTTCCCCTTCCGCTGTCAGCTCGACGCTGCGGTTGTTGCGCGTGAAAAGCGCGATATTCAGCTCTTTTTCCAACTCGTGAATGCGGTTTGTCACGGTAGACTGGGCGACAAAAAGCTGCGCGGCGGTGCGCGTGTAGTTTTTCGTATTGGCAAGTGTCAGAAATGTATTCAATGCTTCGATATCCATAAAAATCTCCCATTATTTGTAAATTCGATTATTACTATCAAAATTATCTATTTTACATATAATATAGCATGTGCTTATAATGAGTGCAACAAAAATGGATGAAACATCCGAAGGATGGAGGACGGCATATGCAGGAAATCAGACTAAGCAACAAGACGAACAAATTGGAATTAGACCCATACAGCTATCAGTTACAGGACGTGGAATCGCCGGAGCTTTTCCGAGAGATGTTCCCGTATACGGAGACACCGAAGATTGCGTTTAACTATCGCCGGGTGCCAGAGAATATGCCGGAGGATATCTTCATCACGGACACAACCTTTCGTGACGGGCAGCAGTCGCGCGCGCCATACACGATGGAGCAGATGGTACACATATATAAACTCCTGCATGAGCTCGGCGGACCAAACGGTATGATTCGCCAGACCGAGTTCTTTGTGTATTCGGAGAAGGACCGCAAGGCACTTGAGAAATGTATGGAGTTAGGCTATGAGTTCCCAGAGATTACAACATGGATTCGTGCGAACAAGAAAGATTTCGAGATGGTAAAATCCATCGGAGTCAAGGAGACGGGCGTGCTTGTGAGCTGTTCGGATTATCATATCTTCCACAAGATGGGACTGACAAGAAAGCAGGCATTAGACAAATACCTTGGGATCGTGTCAGACTGTATCGAAGCAGGACTTCGCCCAAGGTGTCATTTCGAGGATATCACGCGCGCGGATTTCTATGGATTTGTCGTTCCATTTGCAAACCGTCTGATGGAAATGTCCGAGCAAAGCGGCGTGCCGATCAAGATCCGCGCCTGTGACACGATGGGATTTGGCGTGCCGTATCCGGGCGCATCGTTGCCTCGAAGTGTATCCGGTATCATCTATGGATTGCAGCATTATTCCGGTGTGCCATCCGAGATGCTGGAGTGGCATGGCCATAACGATTTTTACAAGGGTGTTGTAAATGCGACAACTGCCTGGATGTATGGTGCAAGTGCCGTCAACTGTTCGCTGCTCGGCATCGGGGAACGTACCGGAAATGTACCGCTCGAAGCGATGGTATTTGAATATGCATCCCTGCGCGGTCACTTAAATGGGATGAATACGAAGGTGATCACAGAGATAGCAGACTATATCAGCAAAGAAACCGGCTATGAAATTCCGCCGATGACACCATTTGTCGGCGAGAACTTCAACTTGACAAGAGCGGGTATCCATGCCGATGGTATGCTCAAAAATCATGAGATTTACAATATCTTCGACACCGACACGCTGCTCGACCGCCCACCAAAGGTTTCAGTCAACAGCACATCCGGCATCGCCGGTGTCGGCTACTGGATTAACCAGTACCGTAAGAAGAAAGGCATGTCGCCTGTCGATAAAAAATCGCCCCTCGTGCGCCGTGTGTACGACTGGGTACAGGAACAGTACGACGAGGGACGAATTACAATTATCAGCGATGCGGAACTCACACGACAGACCGAGCTTGCGATGGAAGCAGATTAACCAATCCCACCCAGTGCGATACCAAGGATCAGCACAAGGATACAGATCGGGCAGTACAGATATTTACAGACAGGTACATACTTGTCTGTAAATTTTTTGTTACGTCCAAGGTTGACCTGCTCCTCGACATAGTTCTTACCGTATACCCAGAAGAACATGATACCGGCGAGACCTGCACCAAGCGGGCAGATGTAGATGGACAGGATATCCATCCAGTCGGATACGATTCCCTGAATACAGATGGACACAATCACGCCGATGACACCGATGAGAAGACAGGAGAGCTTGCGGTTTAAGTGAAGCTTTTCCTGCACCGTTGCGATTGGTGCTTCGTATAAGTTAAGCAGAGACGAAAGTCCTGCGAAAAATACCGCTACGAAAAAGATGATCGCTACGATGTGTCCGCCCGGCATAGACTTAAATAAGCTAGGAAGGAAGATAAACATCAGTCCCGGACCACCCTGGTCAAGCTGTGCACCGGTTGTAGCCATGGCAGGGATGATCACGAGTGCGGCAAGTATCGCGGCAATCGTGTCGAACAAGGCAACACGACCGGCGGAAGCAGGGATATCCTCGTTATCCGGCAGATACGAACCATAGATCAACGTTCCGTTTCCGGCAACAGACAGGGAGAAAAATGCCTGTCCCAAAGCGAAGATCCATGTCTCCGGCTTTGCCAGAGCGGAAGGTTCGACGCGGAAGATGTACTTATAGCCGTCGATGGCGCCCGGCTGACATGCCGTGTAGATTGCAAGGATCAAAAACAGCAGGAAGAACACAGGCATCATGATCTTATTCGCTTTCTCGATACCATTTCCGACACCGAACATCAGGATTATAACAGCAACTACAAGTGCGATGATCTGCCACAGATTGTTGCCGAAGGCAGAAGCCATTCCACCAAACGATGCGGCGAAGGAATCGATATTGCCCGGGGCAAGCGTGCTTCCGGTAAATGTTCCGATCATGTATTTCAGAATCCATCCCATGACGACGGTATACCCAATCGCCATCGCAAGAGAACCAAGCACCGGGATAAAACCGAGCGTTTCGCCGACCTTGCGTTTGCCACGGGATTCACATGCGGCACCAAAGGCGTCAATCGGACCGGATCGTGTGCCTCGTCCGAAGCTCATCTCTCCGATGACACCGGTCGATGCAATCAGTACAACAAAGATAAAATACGGGATAAGGTAGGAACCGCCTCCATATAAGGATACACGTGTCGGGAACATCCAGATATTGCCCATGCCGACGGCAGAACCGATGCAGGCAAGGATAAATCCGAGACGGTTTGTAAAAGACTCTCGTTTGTTCATAAATATTCTCTCTCTCTTCTTATTTTCAATAATACCTTTTAATAAAACCAACACCTACTATACCCTATAACGCAGAAAAAGTAAAATGCATGTTAAAAAACGCATGATATGTAGTTGTTTTTTTGCGGGGGGAGTATTACTATGCTATAAATGATTAAGAGCCAGAACCATAACCGGGAAAATGCATACAGGCAATGACCGGCAGCTATCAACTACAGGAGGAAACTATTATGACAGAACAGGAAAAGATGCTGGCAGGTAAGATCTACGATCCATCGGATGAGACGTTACTTGCCATCCGTACGAAGGCACATAAGCTGTGTCAGACCTATAACCAGACTGCAGACACCGAGGAGAAAGCGCGGGAGCAGATGATGCGTGACCTGATCCCTGATTGCGCGAAGGGCGTGTATCTGCAGGGACCGATCTATTTTGACTATGGGGAATTTACGACGATCGGTGAAAATACGTTTGCGAACTTTAATTTCACGGTGTTAGATACCTGTCCGGTGCATATCGGCAATAACGTGTTCATCGGGCCGAATGTATCGCTTGTGACACCGATGCATCCGTTTCGTTATCAGGAGCGTAACATCAAGTTCAAGCCGGATGGTACGGCATACGATGATGAGTACGCAAAGCCGATTACGATCGGAGATAACTGCTGGCTTGCAAGTAATGTAGTAGTGACCGGTGGTGTGACGATCGGCGAAGGCTGTGTGATCGGTGCAGGCAGTGTGGTGACAAAGGATATTCCGCCACATTCCCTGGCAGTGGGAAACCCGTGCAAGGTGATCCGTCAGATCACGGAGGCAGATTCCATCCGTGACCGGGCAGATCTGTGGTAAATAAAGAAGAGGGCAGGTTGCCCTCTTTTTTCATACAGCAGATTATAACTGTTTTTTTAATTGCTCGATTTCTTCCTGAAGATAGCGGTTCGTCTCTTCCCCACTGCATACATATCCGTATTCTGGCAGCGTCTGGATGAAGTCCATGATACTGCTGCAAAGTGTGTGCTCTTCCAGTGGAAGAATCATGGAATTTCCATCGTTTCGTACCAGCATCAGGAACGTCATGGATGGTGGTGTAAATGCGATGGAAATATTCAGAGACGTATGTATTTTGGAAGGATCTAATAGCAGAAAATGATAGTCTGCATCATTTTGGTTTGCCTCCATAAATTTGCGGAGAATATAAATACGGTCTTCGATGTCAAAGCGGGAGGCGAGCGTATCCGGGAAATTTATATTTTTTCCTTCCTCGGTAAATAATTTTAATCCCTCCAGCGTAAAGAGAATTGTATGGCTTTCCTTCGTAAGCTGACCGATCCGCTCTAATAATTTGGTACGGATGGCTTCCTTGTAAGGGGATTCCAGCATATATTTGTCAATCATTTCCGGAGTGAGATATTTCTCAATCGTTGGCTGGATATTCAGGCAGATCGGATAATTTAATGCCGGATCTACCCCATTTAATACATTTAACAGGTCAAGCGGTGTCTGTGCGCCGGAGGTCAGGATGTTGGACCGGGCAAGAAGCTGCTCGTAGTTGTGCAGATAATACTCGTGAATTGCTTTGTCGCTCAATATCAAGGCTGTCTCATAGGTTGGGGACAGCAGGATGACGTGTGTATTCGTGATGACATAATATGGGAACGCGGTTGCCTGTTGTTTAAATCGGTTCCTTGCCGAGTAATAATAATGAACCTCAAATGTACCCGGGAACGCGGCAAAGGATGGCAGCAGATTCTTCAAAATCTGAATGTTGTGTATATTATCATAGTTTTCGCCGTCCATCTTCGTTTTCTGATATTCGATTAAGTGCTTCACATGCAAGGGCTGAAAGGTTGGATGATACAGCGGTTTGAAGAAGATGGACGCGTATGGGTGACTCATATCGGCAAACGTATACAAAAACGGCTGCGCTTCGGTTGTGACATTTTTCAGAGCAACGGAATAAATCGCGTTTACAATCTGGTAAGTGCCCTGAATCAGCATACAGTTCGACCATGCTTCGATATTTGAGACAACAGTATCGAACGATGGATCAGCAGTCTGATAAAGTGTGGCCGCGGACATTTCCAGAATCCGCTTGATCTCCATATGTGTCTGGAACCGCTCGGTGCCAATCTGATCGATCAAAAATGCCTGTTCCAATTCTTCCTTGTCAATTGGCGAAAGTGCAAAAAACGGAAGAAGCCGCTCGTAGATTTCTTTTGTGATTTTTCTCTGTCCGGATAAGATCTTCTGAAGTGTTGTACGATTGATGCCGCTTTGCTGAGAGATAGAATATACCGTATATCCGTTTGATTCGATGTAGTGCTTGATCAAAGCCTGTATTGTATCCATAATTTTCCTCACTATAGTTTCATACTATGTATATTTTAAAACACAACTATATAAAATGCTATCGCTAAAAATTACAAAAACTGTCACATTTTTCGTCACATATTGAAATCGCATATTTTTTTCTTATAATTGGAAATGTATTGGCAAGGTAGGCGGAGAAAAGGGGAGAATGTAATACGTGTTTGTGACAATGATTATATAAACTCCTTGCACATATCGGAAAAGTCTGCGTAATTGCAGACTTTTTTGCTTTGTCAATAAAAAATAACAAAGGGGGCTTTATATGAGAGCGATGAAATGTTGGAAACGGCTGACTGCATTTTTGCTGTCATTCGTCATGGTGCTTGGATTGGTTCTGACAAATGGAATCACCTCCGAAGCAGCGAGAAAAGAAACTGCATGGACAGAAGACGGGGAAATCGAAGTAACTGTTCCAAGTGTTATGTACAAGACACATGTGCAGTCATTTGGATGGGAGAAAAGCTGGAAGAAGGACGGACAATCTTCCGGTACATTTGGAAAGGCAAAACGTCTGGAAGCCATTCAGATTCGGGTAGACGGTGGTTATGGTATTGGAATTGAATACCGTACGCACGTGCAGAGCATTGGCTGGCAGGGCTGGAAGCATGATGGACAGTTATCCGGCACAAGTGGACAGTCAAAACGTCTGGAGGCAATTCAGATTCGTCTGACTGGTAATAATGCAGATTTATATGATGTATATTATCGTGTACATGCACAGACCTATGGCTGGATGGGCTGGGTAAAAAATGGAGAGCCAGCAGGTACAGCAGGACAGGCGAAGCGTCTGGAGGCAATCCAGATTATTATAGTTCAGAAATGGGAATCTCCAGTCTACATGTACAATGCAAGCGGAGAGTCATTAAAGGGCTCTGAAAGCTGTGGATTTGTCGGAACAGCAAAGACAAATACATCCGATGCAAATGGTGTGGTAACATATAGAACGCATGTGCAGAGTTATGGAAACCAGAACTGGGTAAGCGATGGCAGTATTGCCGGAACAAGCGGAGAGGCGAAGCGTCTGGAAGCCATCTATATCAAGTTAAATGCATCGAAGCTTGGCTATACCGGAGGTATCCGTTATAAGACACATGTACAGTCATTTGGCTGGGAGAAAGAATGGAAAAAGGATGGTCAGATGTCTGGAACGAGCGGAAAGGCAAAACGTCTGGAAGCCATTCGAATTGAGCTGACCGGCACGATTTCTTCTTATTATGATGTATATTATCGTGTCCACGCGCAGTCATACGGCTGGATGGGCTGGGCAAAGAACGGAGAGACTGCAGGTACAGCAGGACTTGGAAAACGATTAGAAGCAATCCAGATCTGTCTGGTAGAAAAGGGCAGCGATGCTCCAAATGCATTGCCGGCAGCTTCCAATGCCAAGGCTTATCAGGGAACACCGGAGCCAGTAGATAATAGTATCATTTATGTATATTCATGGAACACAGAACTGGGAGAACGTCTGGAGTATTTTAAAGATAAATATCCACAGTATGCAGATAAAGTAAAATTTGAAAATCTGGGACTTGGCGGAACCAGTGATGAATACAAGAAAGAAATCGAAGCGGCATATCAGAAGGGCGGTCAGAAGGTTCCTTCGATTGTAGCGATGGATGAGGGTGTGACAAAATATTTTATGTCTTCGGACATGTTTGTGAACATGGACAGCATTGGTATCACCCAGAAGGATTATAGCAATGCATTCCAGTACACCATTGATCATGCAACCGTAAATGGCAAGTTAAAAGGACTTTGCTGGCAGGCAACACCGGGATGTTTTGTCTATCGTACAGATATTGCACAGAAGGTGCTTGGAACTTCTGATCCGGCAAAGGTACAGACATATGTAAAGGATTGGGATACCTTTATGCAGACTGCAGAAAAGATGAAGCAGGCAGGCTATAAGATGGTATCCGGACCAAAGGAAATCCAGAATGCGGCATTGGCAGATCGCAAGAGTGCATGGGTAAATGATGGTACTGTTACGATTGATCCGGCTGTTGACAAATATTTAGAGCTGGCAATGCAATTGATCGACAATGGTTATACAAACAAGAATGATCCTTGGACTGATGGCTGGCAGCGTGATTTCACAGGGGATGTATTTGGCTATTTCGGATGCCCTTGGTTTGTATACTGGTCAATCAACGATGAGGAAAGTGGTTCCGCTACAGCAGGAAAGAGAAATATCTGTGCAGGCCCTTCCGCTTATAATTGGGGTGGTACATATCTTTCTGTAACGGATAAGTGTCCAAACAAAGAGCTTGCAGCGCTTGTATTAAAGACACTTTGCTGTGATACCGATGTGATGTATAAGATTCAGGACGAGACCTTGGATTTTGTAAACAACAAGGCGGCCGTTCAGAAGATGATTGCGAATGGAAAGGGTGCAACTCCGATTTTGGGAGGTGCAAATCCATTGCAGACATGGTATAATGTAGCAGTCAAGGTTGATGGATCAAAGGCAACACAGTACGATTCGGTATTTGAGGGATATCTGTATACGCTTATTGATGGATATGAGAATGGATACAACGAGTCGAAGGATAATATGAAATCAATGTTGAAAGCGATGATTAAAGATGGATATCCAAATTTAACAGTGAAATAAAGAACGTTGTTTTTGACGGTAAGGAGCACAGGTATTGCTTGTGCTCCTTCTTTTGTTTTGTAAATAGAATGTAAAAAAAACAAAGTTATTGCAAATTTATTATCATGTGTTATACTAAATGTAGTTTCTGGCTATATAGTTTTAATAACCATGGAAACGTAGGATAAAAAAGGAGGATTTAAAGGGATGAGAGGCAAAAAATGTTGGAAAAGGGTGACAGCCGTCCTGATGGCATTCATGATGCTGGTTGGACTAGTAATGACAAATGGCATTACATCGGAAGCATACTGGTATAACAGCGAGGGTGAGCGTTATCCGAATGTTGGGTATAGAACCCATGTACAGTCAAAAGGCTGGGAGAGAAAATTGACTTTGAACGGAAGAACATCCGGAACAGTCGGAGCAGGAAAACGTCTGGAAGCAATCCAGATCATTGTAGAGCCAGGGTATGGTGTTGGCGTTGAGTACCGTACACATATTCAGTCAAAGGGCTGGGAGAAAACATGGAAAAAAGATGGTGAAACATCTGGTACAAGTGGAGAGGCAAAACGTCTGGAGGCAATTCAGATCCGCCTGACTGGTACAAACAAGAACAAGTATGATATTTATTATCGTGTACATGCACAGACTTATGGCTGGCTTGGCTGGGTAAAGAATGGTGCTTATGCAGGAACTGCAGGACAGGCAAAGAGACTGGAAGCAATCCAGATTATCATTATGCCAAAGACAGATTATCCAACGGATTACGAGGGCTTTGATGGAACGATCGGTGGTGGATTCGTAGATATGGGTAAGAACCCGACAACCAATGGTTCAGGTGCAGTTTCTTACATGACACATGTACAGTCATATGGTAACCAGAAATGGGTAAGTGATGGTTCTATCTCCGGAACAAGCGGAGAGGGAAAGAGACTCGAAGCAATCTCGATCAAGGTAAACAATGCACAGTTGAATAATATCAGCGGTGGTATTGCATATGCAACACATGTACAGACTTATGGCTGGTCACAGGGCTGGAAGTATAATGGAGCAGCATCTGGAACAAGAGGAGAAGGAAAGCGTCTGGAGGCAATCCGTATTCAGTTAACAGGCCAGCTGGCACAGTACTATGATGTATACTATCGTGTACATGCACAGACTTATGGCTGGCTCGGCTGGGCAAAGAATGGCTCAATCGCAGGTACATCCGGTTTAGCAAAGAGACTGGAAGCAATTCAGATCGTGATTATTCCAAAGGGTGAGGATGCTCCAAACCCATTGCCGGCAGCACCAGGTGCAGCAGCATATGTGCATTAATCGGAATACATAACAGAAGATTGGAAGAGACATTATGAGTGATCATAATGTCTCTTTTTTATGCCGTCAATTGTAATCTGAGATTCCATACCCGCCATCTCAGACTTCTTTAAAAGTTA
>ERZ773208.588-NODE-588-length-33972-cov-7.284695_pt1 | contig 33972 bp, 29 predicted proteins | sample MGYA00581006_ERZ773208 | MGnify/ENA primary metagenome ERZ773208 (study PRJEB29015, sample SAMEA2737793) | human gut metagenome | biome: human gut; feature: human-associated habitat; material: faeces | place: China | collected 2012 ... | reverse complement strand
ACAACACCACGCAAGCCGAAAAAGGCGGACAATGGCAGTATTTTTTTCTTTGATAATAAGTTTGAAATTCATTATAATCGAGATCCAGACCTCAGATTTGTCCAAGCTGCACAGGCAACTGATGGAAAACTGAGTTTGGATATTGATTTGGGTGTTTTGTGTTGGCAACTGTGTACTGCTGCGACGGATTTTTATAAAGCCCATCAGAGCGAATGCAGTAAAGCAACGATTGAGATTGAAGATACTACTCCATCCGAGGACGAAAGGAAAGCGCTCCGAAAGCTAATAGAAGAAAAATGCGGCTACACCTTTGAGGAACTAAAAGAAATGAAAAGGAAAGATCCCTCATTTGAATTGGACTTTGATTTTCTAAAATAGCCCCCAAACAGTAAGCTCCCGCTGCCTATAAAGATTTAGGCAACGGGAGCTTACCGTTAGAATAAAAACCTCTTGCTGACTGCCAGATTGATACTTTCAATTTTAGTCCGTTGTAGTTTTATTTGCTGCTCGCATCTCTTCGTCCAAGTCGGCAAACATCAGCTTTAGCAAGATGTCTGCCATGCTTTCACCGTCTTTCCTGTACCGTGGCTCAACGATAAAAACTCGACCGCCAATTTCGTATCGTTGGGTCTCTCCGGCAATATATTCTTTTCCCATGCCTGCACCTCCTTTCCAACATGGACACAAAAATTATATCATGCCGTGGAGGGACGCAAAGCCGAAAAATTATTTTCCTTGATATACGGGCTTTCTTTGACTATAATGAAAGACATTCAGGGTGTGTTTTGGGGTTGCCCGCGTATTGAAGCGCTCTTTTGGCCCGGTTTAGAGGGGTATGTAACCGCACTAACCGGGAGAGCGCATGACTGGCAGTCATGAGGTCAGCGGTTCGATCCCGCTTATCTCCACCAAATGATTAAGACTGGAAATCGAATGATTTTCAGTCTTTTTCTTTGCTTTTGCGAATTTTTATCACCAAAACAGGCAATCTGTCCGGTGTGCTGATTTTCTGCATTTTTTGAAAAACCCGCACCAAAACCCACACGGGGCAAAAACAGCGCAGGAAAATCGTTGTTCTCCTGCGCTGTTTCTGCATCTGTGGTTAAGAGAAATTTCCGAGGTTGTGCGCAATATTCGCAAGCTTTTCAAGCGTCAGCGCATGGGCCTCCTGCGGGGAAACCTTCATGCCGTTGATGGTGCAGTTGATCTGCTTTGCAATCATCGTGCCGATGTTATGGCTGTCATAAGAGGCGTTGTGGACTTCGTTCGCACTCGTACCGTTGCTTGCCATCATCCATCTGATCTGGTCCATGTTCTGGCCGAAGGTCTTGTCCTCAATGGGTTTCAACAGCCGCTTTCTGAGCAGCGCCGTTACATCCGGTGGGGTGATTCCCTCGTCCTGCATCGTGGCTTTGATACCGCCCATGCCGCGAAGGATTCCGCCTTGGTCGTAGACCTTGTATGCGATGCCATACTTGTCTGTGATGGATGTTGTTCCGTCCTCGTTTTTCACCCAATGGGAACCATCGCCACCGTCCAGTTTCTCACCGGCGAGTGCATTGTTCAGGAAATACAGGCCGTTCGCGCTGGAAATCTTGTAGTCTTCGCCCTTTCCGTCCAATCGCTTTGCAAAGACGGTGCCACTGTATTTGGGGCCAGAAGCCGAGCCACCGGTAGAATCTTCTGTTCCACCAGAACCGCCGTTCGGGTATACCGTGTAGGTAACGCCGTCCTTATCGACGATTGTGACCGTTCCATCCTCATTCTTCGTCCATGTGGAGCCATCGCCGCCTGTCATTGTAGAACCGGCAGGCTTATTGTTGATGAAATCCAAGCCCTTATCGCTGCCGATTTCGTACTTATCGCCATTCTTGGAGATACCGTACATTTTCTTGGCAGTGTCGTTTACGGCAGCGGAAAGCTGCGACACATCGAATCCGAACTGTTTGAAAAGCTCTGCGTTTTCCTGAATGATCTGACGGAGTTCCGGCGTTGCGTTTTTCCAGATATCCTGCAAGATCTCGCCAATGCCGCGTGTCTTCTCCTTGATGGATTTCAAAAAATCTTTGTAGGCCGTTTCCAGATCGTCATACCGCTCGTTGATCGTTTTCTTCTGCGCTTCCAGTTCGGCCAGTGCGGCCTCATAAGCCATGTTCGCCTTGAAGTCCTCAAGGTCTTTCTTGGCCTCGTCCAAGGCTTCCTGTGCGCTGTCAGCCTCCTTCTGGTCAGCCACCCACTCCCATTGACCGGTACGGGCATTAAATTGCCGGACGGTCCGCTCGTTCTGCGCGTTAGCAAGCTTGGCCTGTGCCTGTTGGACTGCGAGAATTTTTTCCTCTAGCGTAAGCTGCTCGTCGCGAGTTTCCTTCTCCTGTTTAAGCGACTCGATCTGTTTGTCGATTTCGTCCAGTTCATTTTGTCGCTGCTCAGAAAGGTCGGAAAGTTTGTCCGCCATAACGTCTTGCAGTTCGTTCAGCAGATCATCTGTGCTTTTCAGAGTGCCATTGATTTTTTCCTGCCACTCCCACCATTCGGCAGAAAGCGCGTTGATGTCTGCTTGACTGCCGCCGATGGACCGCAGATACTGCGCCTGCGCATGGAGCGCCTGCTGAATCTGCTTCATCTTGGCCTTCTGAGCATCCTCGCTGGCATTCTGCTTTTCCAGCAAAGTCAGCTCGGATTTCAACAACTCGACTTTCTGCTTGTGCGCGTCGAGATTTGCATCGGATGAGCTGCCTCCGCCGCCACCGGTTGAAGTTCCGGTATAGTCGGAGGTGTACTTTGAAAGCTCCTCCATCTGCCTCTTGTACTCTTCCTGCTGTTTTTTGTAGTATTCAGAGGACTCCTTCAGCAGGTATTGAGAAGACCACTGTGCATAGTCTTCCGCGTCCTTCTTCCAGTTCTTTCCCGTCTGCTGATTGAAAAGCCGGCGCATATTGAATTCCTGATTCTCAGCCGACCATGTGTTGGAGGTCATACCGGGAATCAGGCCGATCATCTGTTGAATCTGTTGAGACGTAATAATTGCCGAGGAACCGACGGTCTGAATCTGCGCGATCAGGTTATTGTAGTTTGCCGTCGCAGCCGCATTTTGCAGTTCCAGCTCTTTTTTCGCCAGATCTGCAAGGGCCGTATTTGTGGTGAGCGCCTTTTTCGCGTGCTCGGTCAATTTTCCGTTTGCGTCGAACAGGGACTTCGTAAGTTTTGCAGCGGCGGTATTTGCGTCATAGGTTGCGACCTCGACATCTCCAAGCGCGCCAGTCATATCGTCTGCGCTGCCGGCGGCCCCATCCTCTGCATTTTTAAGCTTCCATGTACCGTCCGCCGCTTTTTCGCAGGCACTCCGATATTCCCACGTTCCGTCTGCAAGCTGTACAAAGCCCTGCGCAAGTCTGGTGTTTGCGCTGTCGATATATCCGAGTTCATCAGCCAGTTTTGCGGATTCCTCAACCGTCAGCCCGGTATTATTTGCAATGAATTGAATCGCGTCTCCGGCGGACAGTGATGAAACTTCAATTTCCTGCGCAGCCGCGGCGAGGCGCAGATAAGCGTCTGCCTGCTCGTCGCTCACTTCCTTTGTCTGAATCATGTTTTGCAGGTCGGCAAGATACTGCTGGGCATTTTTCTTCTGTGCATCCGTCAGCTTGTCGTAAGACGAAGCCCATTCATCCACCTTTGTAAACGCTTCATCGGTACTTTCCACTACAGCGCTGATCTGGATTCCGAAGGTTCCCAGCATGGAAAGCATTTTCTCCAAAGCCTGAGATTCCGTCAAGCCTTCAAGCTTGCCCCAGTCGAAATTCGGGATCGTCTTTGCAATCGCGTTGGCTGCGGCGAGTTCTGAATTGTAATTTGCCCGCGCGGCAGATACCGTTTCATTTGAAATTGCCGCACCGCTGATTTTGGAAGTATAGTATTTCTTTCCTGTATCATCATAGTTTTCTATGACCGAGTTATTCCCTGAATATCCGGTAATATGACCGGCTCCATACAGCTTTTTTCCCGTATGCTTTGCAATTTCTTCAAGGGTATCCAGATAAGCCTCCGCGATTTCCTTGTTGTTGGAAAGCTGTGCATACTCGTCCTGCCACTGCCCCGTTCTGTCCGCAGGTTCGACCTGTTCAAGTGCCCGAAGCTTATCCGTATATTCCTCCAGCGCTTCCTTCGTTTTCTGGATCGCCGACCGGTTTTCCTCCCAGTCCTGATTGAGTTTATCAATCGACGGATGCGCTGCGTCATAGGCCTTTTGCGCTGCCTGGATTGCGACGACGATACCGGTAATGGCTGCGCCGATCCCAAGCAGCCACGGACTGAGCGAACCGAGCTGGAGCACGGAGCCGACCCGCTGAAAGCTTTTGACAGCCGCTGCAATGGCGAATACACCGGTTTCAGCAGCAGCAAGCGTCAGGATTATATGGCCGAGGTCCGTGTCCAGCAGCTCCACCAGTTCGGTCACAGTCTCAAGCCCGCCCTTCACAGATTCTGTCTCGATCATGTGGTTGACAAGCTCCGTCCACTTGTTGTCAAGGATATTCGCTTTACTCTGCCATGAATCGAGCATGGTGCCGATCTCGCGGTCGGCGCTTCCGGCAGAAGTTGTCACCTTGTCCAGCATTTCAAGGTACATATCGTAATGCTGAATCAACGCGTCGAGCTGATTTGTGCGGAGCTTGCCGCCGAGATCAGATTCGAACTGTGCAAGCTCGGCCTGCGTCAGAACGCCCTCTTTGTATGCCTTTGCAAGACCCGCGACGGCCTCCATGGGATTTACAATGCTGCCTGTAGCCTGCGCCGCTTTCATGGCGTCTTCCGAATACGTCCAGAGGATCTGGCTCAGACTCTCGATCTCATCCTTTGTCCATGTGATGCCGTCTTCCAGTTCGGTTTCGGTATCGCCCATGATATTCAGGATCAGTGCACGCATGGCGCGGGCCGCCATAGAACCGGATTCCTGCGTTGCGGCTGTGATCGTGCCGAGTGCCGCCGTCAGCTGCTCTGCGGTCATGTTTGCCATCGATGCAACGTTCGCGACGAGCGGAAAGCCCTCGGCGATTTTCTGAATCTCGGTCGCATATTCGTTCTCGATTGTATTAGCCGCGTCCAGCACCTTCGACAGCGCCGCAACATTGCCCTCCAGTTTGAACGCTGCATCGGCAGACAACAGGAATTTATTTGCAGTATCGGCATTCACATCTCCGACAAGCTGCGTTTTTGTCGCAAGTTCCGCCATGTCCTCCGACATTTCTTTATAACCGGCTTTGGAGAATGAACCGACGCTGCTTAGATAGTCCGTAACCGAGACGCCGTATTTGGATGCTACGTCATAGCCGTGTTCTCCGATCTTCGACATCTGCGCATCGGTATTGTTTGTGACCTTCTGAATGGCCGTCAGTTCGGTATCAACATCCTTCATGGTTTCCAGCGCAGCCTTCAATTCCTGCACAAGCGCGTTCACAGCATCCCGTGTAAGCTGCCAGACCGTAAGCTGCGGGAACAACCGCCCGAAGGAATCAACCAGACCGTCGCTCTGCGTCACGGCCTGTCCGGTCGCGTCTGCCGCATCTGACGCCGCGCCTGCATACTCCCGTGCACCCCGCGCAGCATCTGTCCAGTCCACGTCGATCACAGGCCCCTGCGCTGCCGTTGGGCCGTGTGACGTTCCCTGACCAAACACCTCGTAATTGCCCGCCTCCAGCATGGGGACGCTCTGCCCGGCCGCACCGGAAGCACGGGTTCGCTGCATCTGCGCATACAGATCGATCAACTGCCGAATCTGGCCTGCGCGGTCTTCCAACGCGCTGTTTCCGGCGGTCAGCCGCGCAAGAAACTGTGCGTCAGCGTCCGATTCCTGTCTCTGCGCATCTGCCATCTGTGAAACTGCCTGCGCAGCAGTCCCCGCCGCAGAAGCCTGTTCTTCCGTCGCAGCCGTTGTTTGCCTGCGGACAGCCAGCGCCTGCATTTCTGCCGAAGCAGCCTGATTGACCTGCGAAATATACTGCAAAAGCGCCTGCACCGCCGCCTGCGCAGAATTGCCCATGCCAGAAAAGGCCGCTGCATTCTGCCCAAGCTGCGCGTCAAGTTCCTGCAAGCCGGTGCGCATCTGCTGGACGGCATCAGAAAGCTGCTCCAGCGCTGCCGCGCCCGCCGTGTCTACCTTTACAGAAATCTTCTGATTTTTCAGGCTGTTTATGTCCGCAATAAGCTTATCAAGCTGTGCACGCAGAACCTCTACCTGAATCTGTACTGTGTTTTCATTATTTGCCATTCTTATATTACTCCTTCACCTTGAATCCGCTTTCCGTCAGAGACTTTGCCAGCGCATCCCACACAAGCCCGGTTCCGATTGCAAGTTCCTGCGCTTTCTGATGGAACGGGCGTGCCTGCTTTGTTTTGTAAATCGCCGACTTCTTCCATTGATAGCCCTTGCCGCTTTCCATGACCGGCGCGATCAGCCGTCCGCTGTCCCGGTCCCGGCTCCTGTCCTGCACTTCCAGCGTCATAGTTGACGGGTCATATTTTGCTTCCATCACGTTCCAGTCCTGCAAGCCGCCGGGTTCGCCGGTGTCATCCCGTCGGATATACGGATGATCTTCACTGCGCTTATAAACCTTCTCGCTGTAGACCTCGGACTCAACCGCTGATACAATCGCCGCGCGGACAGCATCGGCTACGTCGCCTTCCATTGCCCTTCCGATTGCATCGTCCAGGCGTCGGTTAAAATCCTGGACAAAATCTTCGATTGCCATAAAAAACTCCTTATAAAAGCAGAAGCCCGGCACAGTGCCGGACTCCTGCGGTTTCCGCCCGACTTTTCGGGGGTATTTGAATTTTTCGTTCAATACGAGTCCCGCTCTTTCAGAGTTCGTACCGTTCCCCGTCCTGCACCGTACAGAGCGTTGCGCGGTTCAGAAACGTCTGGCTCAGCGCTTCCCGCGCCGCCGTCTGATTTGCGGCCCGTACCCGAACCGTTGTCCGTGTACCGTCTTCATTTTCCCGTGAAAATGTGTAGATCGCCGTTTTTGCAGTCTGCTGCCGGGCCTGCGCCGCAATCTCCGTCCGGTGCTGCTCTGCTTCCTGTTTCAGCTCGAACCATGCAGGCGGCTGTCCGTCGTCTTCGTCTCCGGGCTTCCAGCTTTCCGGAAGGCCCAAATACCCGGCATCGTGCAGCATATTGAGTGTGATCCGGAGCATTTCGCCTGCCTGCGCGTTGAATGAGCCGTCCCATTCAAATCGTTTTTTGAAGTTTGTCAGCCAGATAAAGTGTTTCCTTTGCCCACCGATGTCCAGTCTGGCAACGGCAAGGTAGTGCCATGGCATATGATTGAACGCGATGCAGACCGGCGTGGATTTCTTCAGCATATCATGTGTGACCAGCATCTGAAGCCTCCATTTTCTCGAAGCCGTTCTCTGCGGTCAGAACTGGAGCCAGCCGTTCAAACAGCTGCGGCGTCACAAAATAGTCTCGCTCCGGAGTGTAAATGACCAGCCCGATCAGCTTGCGTGACTTGTGGTTCACCACAAGATCAACGTGCCGCATACGCTGGTCGTCCGGTTCGCCGACGCCGATGCGCATACCGCCCAGCAGCATCAGAACCAAACTTCGGAAAAGGCCAGTTGCCGGTTGGCCGGAATCGCCGCAGGCATAGTCCGTCTCGAAAAAGATTTGCAGGATCGGCGCGTTCGTCCGCTTGATATGCCGCAGAAGCGCAATCGCAGGAAGCGCACTCATAAATGTGGTCCGGTCATGCAGCAGATATGGATAAATCGGAATGCCGCCGATCTTGACCGGCTGCTTTTTTATAGCAAGCTTCCGACTGCGGTGATGGGAGAACCTCCACATTACTGGACCCCCCATTTTTGAAAAAGTTCGCCGAGCGTGTTTCCGCATTCTGATGCACCCAGCCCAATTTTCTTGAGCAGCGCTTTGATATCATCTGGGACAGGCCCGTAAATCTTTCGCCCGTATGTGCCGTCATATGTGCCGTCATTCTCTGCCGTTGCAGGCGTGACCCCGTTCCGCCGGAGAAATGCGTCAATATCGCTCTCTGCGGCCTCCCGGTGTCTATACTGGACATTGTTGAACGGCGCATAGAGTTCGCTGGGAGCCAGGTTCTTCGCCTTGAGTTCGGCCGTTTTTTTTGCTTCTTCGACGGCCCAATGAAATTCTGACTCATTTGGGCAAAGCACATTGATCCACAAAATCGTATCAAGGCCGGGGAGTTCAGGGCGCTCGATCATAAATGCCGGACTTGCGCTGAGCGGGTAAGAGGTGCCGCCCTTGACAAAATAGCCGCACATCGACGCGTTGCCGATGTAAGCGCAGGCCCGCGCCTTGTCTGCCTCGTCTTTCCATTTTTGCCATGTCGGGAAGCGCTTTGCATCCACATAAATCCGCATGACCTTCCCCGCAGAGATTCCGTCTTCTGCCACGTCAAAGTATGGCTCGTCACCGGATTTTCCCTTGAATTTGTCTCTCCAGAAGCTCAAACAATAGACTGATTCACCTGGTTTTCTCATTTACATTTTCCTTTCCGCCGCTTGTTGCGGCCTGCATTTGATCGAATTTCCGTAGCCAATAGCGGTCACGGCTCTCTTTTTCCCGCTCGCGCATTTCCTGACTGTTTCGGCGGCGTTTTCGCGCATAGTCCCGCATGTACGCCGCACGGGCAGCCCGTATTTTTTCGGTCTCTGTCAAAGGACATTCCTCCCGTCAAAAAATGTTGCAGGGTGCGGCCAACAAAACATAAAGAAAAAGCGCCGGTTTGATACATCTCCAAAAGGAAATCGCACCAAACCAGCGCATATGCTTCTCTATTCTGCTGACCGCACCCCACCCTTTGTTAGCCGGTCTGGTCCGGCGCTGGGGGTGAGTGAAAGATTTGAAAAGGCGTTCCGCCTTATTTTTATTATACCACAAAAACAGTAGAAAGTAAACAGTGAACATCAAACAAATTTTCGTATTTCATACTTGGTCCTTAAAGCTTGCCCTCTTTCCGCAGCTTCTCCTTCAGGATCGGAATGACAGCTTCGTAATATCGGAACGTTTTCACGATCTTTGTTGAATGCGCCGCTACATCCAACACCCATTCACCATATTCAGGCTGTTTCAGGTCATATTGGTTTGCGATCCGTCCGACGAGATTCGATGTGATCCCGATTTTCTCGCCGATTTCTCCCGCCGTACACAGATCATAGGGCGACTTCGGAGGAGGGATAATCTCGCTGCCGCAGATAAGCTTTGCAGCGCAGGCATTCAGCGTCTGCTCAAACGGCCCACCCTGATATTGCTGTGCCATCTCACGCAGCAGCTGCGCTTTCTGAAGCTTACAGTTTTCCATGCGAAGCATAATTTCCGCCTGCGCCGTGTCTGTCTGCTTTCGCATGGCATCGAAGGCACAAACATATCTGGCAGAAAACTGGACGCCCTTTTTTCCGGTCATTCGGCTTGCTATAAAATCACAACCCTTGCGTGTTAGAAGATAGCATGGAAGCGTTCGGCCTGTTGAATCTTTGTAGTTGGATTCGATGAAGAAATCACTCAGCCCAAAGTTGGGCTCAGTGGTATTCTTGAGAATTTCAGTGTATCCTCGAATGTCCCTGATAAGATGCCGATGATCCTTTCCAATCATTTCTGCGACTTCACGGCTGTCTATAACATCGACGTTGTTATGATTGATACTAATAACTTTTTAAAAAGATTGATAATTTGACGCCGTTGTTGTATAATGAAGATGGTGATGAGAAATGAAAAGATACACTTTCACGCTTGAGGAAACGCAAGAAATCAAGGCTGCGAGGAAAAAGAATCGAGACAAGAATGTTGAAAAAAGATTGGCAGCACTTGAGATGCGAGCAGAAGGGAAGCAGAACAAAGAAATTCGTGAAAAAACCGGCTTCCACACGCAATATATTAACAAGCTTCATATCCCGGAAAACATAGAGTTGTTTTACATTCCACCGTATACGCCTGAGATGAATCCCATCGAGCAGATATGGAAAGAACTTCGAATCACGGGCTTCCGCAATGAAGTGTTTGCTACTTTGGAGAAGGTAGTAGATCGGCTTTGCGATACCATTTGCACCTTGACCTCTGATACGATAAAGAGCATTACACGGCGTAGTTGGATAATCAATTGTTTTAACTAGATTTTAGTATGATTACTTGTAATTCCTCCATTGCGTTTGCTCCTTTTCCTGCGTCCTCTGGTTTTTCTGGTTCATTCCGCAGCAAACCACTGCTGGATCTCTGCCGCTCCAATGTCAACTGCCTGAAATGCCCGTCTGATCCATGCGTAGCCCATGTCGGTCGTCGGCTGGCGCATGAGGGCATTGTAGAGTTCTAACGCACTGCCGCCGTAGCGCTTGGCCGCAAGGTGCCGGCAGAAGGCCATGCAGACATTGTTTCCCTTCGGCTTGTGATCCTCCCGCGCGGCGACATACGCAAGACAGATCGCCTCGCAAGCCGTGATGCAGCCCTCCGGCCGCTGCTTTTCCCGGATCGTCAGCCACGGGCCTGTTTTGCTGCTGTTCTCCCGCAGAAGCTTCGCACTCAGAAAATCGGTCTGCCGCTCTGCCATCGCCGCCTCGCGGCTCACCAGCAGCACATCGGGCAACAGATAATTTGTCCCGCGCTCCTTGTTTACGGCCTCCAGCGTGAACTGTGCGCCGCCAAGCGCGGCATACAGGCTGAACGGCTCATCTGCCATTGTGGAATCGACGATGCCGTCAATGACGATATGCACCTGATATCCGCGCCCGTGCTTCTGATTCGCTTCGATATAAAGATGCGTGTCCTGATTCATAAAATCCCTCCGTTTTTAATTTTGTGCGGGTTTCTGTTCTGATTTTATTTCTACACAAAAACGCTTTTTGTCCCAGAATCGAAAAAAGGGTTGAGGGGAATTTTCCCCTCAATCCGTGACAATCGACGTTTCTACATCCAGTTCCACAACGACCTTTCCGTCATGTACGTCCGGGTAGATCGTCTTTACACGATATTTCCCAATACCGACGAGAATGGCCGGGTTGCCAAGATCGACTTTCGACGCGTATCCATCAATGCCAAGAATCCAGCCGTCAACGTTCTGGCTGTGCTCGAAAATTTCTTTGATCGTCATGTTTAAAACCTCCATCCTGATTTTCTGAACCGCCGGACAATGTCCAGCGCTTTGATCTTGTGTTCTTTTGTCGGGCCATTCAGGGCTCTCGTTTCGGCCTTCTCCCGTTCTGCGTCCGTGCATCTGCGAAGCAGCAAATGCCGGAACAGCACCTCCGTCGATTCCTTCTTATTTTCCATGGTTGTTTCCCTCTCTATGTCAACTAGTCGAAAGTCCCCGTCGGAAAATCAGAGTCCGGATTGCACCCATGCGTTCCAGATGTCCGAAACCTCCTCACCGCGCTCCAGGCGCTCCATGCAGAAGAGCATGAATTTTCCAAAGCGGTCAAGATCTTTGACCTCGTGCAGGATTTCCTTGAATTCTTTCAGTTCCTTGTTTTCCATATTATTCATCCTTTCTATTATGCGCTTGCCAGAAGGCGGGCGCGATTTCTGATGTGGTCAATGCGGCGCTGGACTGCCGATTTGCTCATACCCAGCGCGGCGGCGATTTCCCGGACCGTCAGACCCTCGGCCATGCGTCCGGCAATGCTGCGGTCTTCATCCGATTGCAGAAGCCGGGCGAGAAGATCCCGCTGCACGGCGTTTTCTTCCGGGTCTGGTGCGGGCAGAACATGAACGGCGTTCATATCAAAAAGATCCGTCATTTCGCCGTCTTCCATGGTCAGGCTGGCCGTGGCGCTGAAATAGCGCTTTTCTCTGCGGGCGATGGTATTTGCGGCCTGCGCACAGGCGCTGTACAAGATCAGGTTAAGCGGGCGCGGTTCGTCGGCCCGCTCGTTGCGTTCCAGCGCTGCGCCCATTCTGAGCCATGCTTCCGCCGCGACGTTCATTGCATCGTCCTGCGTCTGTATCCACTCCGCACCACGCTTGCTGCCGCCCCTGCGGACTGTCCACGCCATTTTCTGCAAGGCGGTATATTGTTTTCCTCGTCGCTCATGCCGCGCCACGCAGCGCTGACGCTGGCGGCTGTTGTGATCTTCTCCATAGTCAATTCCTTTCCGGCTCACAAGCCTGTCCGATGTGCGGGCGGGAAGTCCCGCCCGCGTTCTTCTCTTACGCCACGATAAACCGGCGGCTTGTGGTGGACTTGGTGAAGCGCTCGGCCAATTCCGGCATGGCTTTCTTGAACGCCGTGCTGTCGAACCGGCTGCTCGTCACGGTCTTCCAGGTGATCTTGTAATCCGCACCCGTCAGCGTGTCGGCGTCAATGGCAGTCATGTGCGCCTTGATCGCATCCTGGATGCTCTCGATCTCAGCTGTCAATTCGTCGGCCATGCGGCGCAGTTCTCGAAGCTCGTTGACCTTGCTCTGAATTTCTGTGTTGCTCATGTGGAAACCCCTTTCCTTTTTCGGCGGGGCGTGTTATACTGAACACGACCCCTTTTGTGGTTGCGTCCTGCTTGTGCTTCCTACGGCGTGCAGGACGCTTTTTCTTTGCTCTTGGGAACTCCGGCGGTTGGGGGCTTTCAACTGATCTCGTGAGCCTTACTGCACTTTGCTGTTCCTTCCCAACTCTTGTAGATGTTCTTCACCCATCTTCTGCCGGTGTCTGAACTGTTTTCGTTTGTTCCCCCTTGACTGTCATTATTATAGCATATATGTGCATATATGCAAGATGGCAAATAGCATAAATAATCATATATGCTTTTAGCAATTTTACATATATACTCATATATAAAATTGTGATATAATACATATGGAGGTGGAATATTTATGGGTGGAAAAAATAGTCCAGAAAGTATCAACAGATATATGGCAAAAGCCTATGACAGAATTAGTCTTATCGTTCCGAAGGGCCAGAAAGACTTGATACAGGCCCATGCAGAAGCGCAGGGCGAAAGCACGAACGGGTTTATCAACCGCGCGATCTCGGAGACGATGGAGCGGGACGGGAAGCCGAAAACGGATTGACAACGGCGGGAAACGCCGTATAATGAAAACACGAGGTGAATCGAGATGTTAGATGAAAAAGATTTACAGGCTATCGATGAAATTTTCGCGCACAGAATGAACGTGATTCTGGAATCTGCCATTATGCCGAAATTCAACCTTCTGGCAGAGAATCAAAAGACCATGATGGAAACCCGCATCCCGGAAGACGACTTCGAAGATCTGAAGGAAGACGTGCAGATGCTCCGGGCAATCGTCCGGAAACACAGTCAGGAAATCAAGGAACTGAAGCGCGCCTGACTTGGGGTCACGGAATAAGGGGGCAGGCATATGAAAGTCTACACCATCATCGGCGGCGTGAACGGCACGGGCAAGAGCAGTCTGACCGGTGTTCTGCGGGCGCAACGCAACGATCTGGGCGTGATTGTGGACGTTGACCGCATCACGGCGCTTGCAAGCGTCAGCCCGCTTGAGGGCGGCAAGATGGCGATCCGGCGTATTGACGATTGCCTGGACAAAGGTATTTCCTTTACGCAGGAATCCACGCTGTCAGGCTTCCGCACGGCGCAGACAGCGGCCAGAGCGAAGCAGGACGGCTATACAGTTCGACTGTACTATGTCGGCCTTGACACGCCGGAGGAAAGCCTTGCACGCATCGCGAACCGTGTGAAGCGCGGCGGGCATAACATCGGGACAGAAGACGTCCTGCGCCGTTTTGCGGGCCGCTGGGAGGCTGTGTCGAAGGTGCTGCCATACTGTGACGAGGCACATTTTTTTGACAACGACAACGGCTTTGTCGAGGTCGCAGAGTACAAGAACGGCGAGTTGCTGCTTGTCGGCGATCTTCGCCCGGCGTGGGTGCTGGAATTGCAGCGGTATCTTCTCCGCGCCGAAAGCGCAAAGGAAGGTGACGCAGAATAACCTACACTGACCGATACCACCTGACACCGGAGCAGAGCCGCTTCCTTGCAAAAAAGAAGTGGGACGAAAATGTGTACTGCGGAATGAAGATGGAAAACCGTGCCGTCACATTCCCACAGACAAAGACCATTCTGGAAGGCGTCAACGTCCCCGGCGTACAGATCGACGATATTCAGGCCATTCTCAACATGCGCGACGCTTGGCGCTTCCTGATTGGCTCGATTGACGAAGATGTGACCTTGGAGTATGTCTGCAAGCTCAACGGCTTCATCGCCCGCAACGAGGCTCTGGAGTGGGGCAAGCTGCGCACGGGAAGCGTGGCCATCTCCGGTACGGACTACACGCCGCCTGTGCCGCAGGAAGCGACTGTCCGGGCAGAGTTGGCCGCGATCCTTGCCACCGATGCCTCGGCCACGGAAAAGGCGCTGAACGCCTTCTGCTGGGGTACGCGCGGACAGCTTTTCTGGGACGGCAACAAGCGCACCAGCCTGACACTGGCAAACAAAATCCTGCTGCAAGCCGGAGCGGGCGTTCTGACCATCCGGGATCAAAACATGGAGCAATTCAACGAAGCGCTGCTGAACTACTACGACACCGCCGAGGCCGAGCCGCTGAAAGCGTTTCTGTATGAGAATGCGATACAGGGGTTGGAGCTTCATTCATAAAAAAATCCGTGAGAGGCCCGCAGTGGGCTTTCTCACGGTTTTTCTTTTATAGCAGGTGTTTTTGCCGGCCGTTTCGTCCTTCTGTCTACCAGAGGCGGCGCAGGCAGAGAGCATCAGCCCGTCACCGGTCGGCGCATAAACGCCAGGCAGCGCAGAAACAGGCGAGGGGTGGTTTTACAAGCCTGAATGGAAAAATAGTTTCAGAACCATGGGAAGCACGTCTCCATCCGACTACGTTCTAAAAAACAGGAGGTAATTTATGCCACGCTTAAAAAAGAAAGAGCCCGACTTCATCAAGGTTGGGCGACTCATAAGAGGTTATGCGACACCGCCAAAGGTTGCAGAAATGATTGGCTGTTCAGCTACAACGGCGCGAAAAAAGATGAACACGCCTGAACTGTTCACACTCGGAGAATTACAAATGATTTGCCTGCGCGCGCACATCCCAGCGGAAGATATGGAGGCCATCATCAAATTCTGATCCGGTCATTCCTCCCACAGTCCGCAGACCGTACACTTGATGCGCAGCCTGCCGCCTGCATTGGATAGCGATACGCTGTCGCTGAGTTCCATGAGCATGGAAAAATGTTTCCGCACATATTCGTTCAGCACCACGACAGGAAGCGGCACGTCGAGTGTCAGGCAGGCGCTGCGGCGGGTTTCCAACGGCTCCTGAATGTTCAGATTCCCGTGCGTATAGTGCATGAGCGCGCCGGCATGGCCACGCAGCCGGTCGAATCGCAGCCGCTTGTCCTTGCTGGGGACTGTGCCGTGAAAATCGTCTTCAGGCTCACCGAGGATCAGGTTGATAATGTCTTGTTCGTTCATATAAAAAAACTCCTTTACGTTTTTCTCTGTCTATTGTTCTACCGCATTTCTGGGTTTGTCCCGCCTGCGTCATAATTTCGTGACTGAATCTTCAGCCGCAAAAAGGGGTGCGTCAAATTTGACGCAGGGGGCTGTCCAATTCTGAACGTATCTCCTCAATTCTTGGGAGGTATCCCTAACAGTGAGGAAACGCCTCTTTTGCTGTCCAATTTACGGTCGCTTTGTCTTCGTACGAAAAGCGTACAAAGGGGGCCTGCTCAAAATTGCGCAGACCCCACCAGAATGGAGGTATCCCCAAAATTGGGGACACCCCCTATTTCACAAACCTGAGCGAAAAAATTCAAATTACTGAACCGTTTTCCAAAAAAATTTTTAAACTGCATTTTAAAATCAGAAACGCAGGAATTCTTGCATAAATCAGCAGGGAATATTATAATTATTCACAGGAAGGAGATGGTTTTGTGCCATATATCGCATATCTGCCGAACAGCAGAGTCACGCTTTTGGATCTCGACGAGGTGGCAGAGGTTCTGAATATCTCACGAAAAACCGCATACCGATACTGCAAGAGTGGAAAACTCCCGTCCAACAGCGTCAGCGGGCAGGTCATGGTTTCCGAAGAAACGCTGCTTGCCTTCCTGCATGGCGCAAAACCACAGAAATCCGCGACTCGCACCGGCCAATATGCTGCCCGTGGGCAGAAGGTGGAAGCGCCTCAATTCGCAGAGTTTCCGTCAGACGATCTGACCGGAGTACGCCGAATCGAAGGATATTGATGAGTTTTACGCAGAAATGCGTGTTTTTTCAGTATTTGCCCCGGACTGCAGAAGCCTATTTTTTACCAAATTCATGGATATCGGGGGGCTTTCATGCTGGAAAGCGTGTAAAAATGAGGTGAAGGGGGATGTGCTCTGCGTCCGGCCGTGTTCTGTAAATGCCTCTGTGGCCTCCTACGCGCCGTTCTGAGCGGTTTTTATCCACTCGGCGTAGGAAGTCATGCAAACGGCACATTTCCACATGGAAGCCCATGGAAAGCCCGCAAGGCAACTGTCCGAAATTCGGACGGTTGTATGCGTCTGCGGTAAAACGCAGTAGACCGAAGTGGGGGCAGTAAAATGCCGCGTCCTTGGTATGCCCGAAAAGCGGACAGACCGCCAAGCACCATTTCCCCCACAAGTGGGGGAAACGGAACCTGCTCTTTTTTGAGCGGGTTCCCAACGTTCCGGGAAAGACTTTCTCGGTTTTTCCAGCGTTTTACACATTTTTGAGTAATGGACAATTTTGTCCATTAGCCCTATACGGCAAAGCACAGTAAGGTGGGTATGTTTGTAACACGCCCCGTGCCGCACGACTTTCAACCCGTACATTTTTGACCGGGTTGGAATTTTATTAAATCCAGATTTGGATTCAGTGCCAGTCACTCAGCGCAAAGTTGCGCTCAATGAAATTAACGAACGGAATTTTCCGTTGGCTGCTGTTCCTATAACCAAGCAGACGTTTTTCGTCGCGTTGGTCTGCACGTCCGAAATCCGGACACGCTGTTTTCATCTTTGAACGCCGTCCGAAATCCAGACAGCGAGACCAAAGTTGGATTCGTTGGCAAACCGCTAGTGAGTGAACGCAAAGATCGTATTTTCCGACCTTTGGCCGCTGGTTTCGTTGTAGTCAGACGGGGGAACGATTCGTTACACCGCCCCATAGATATAATAAAAAAGGAACGCCTCAGGAAGAACGTTCCTTTCTTGTTTTCCGCTTACAAACGAAGAGCTTCCCGCAAGGCAGCTTCTTCTGCTGCATCTAGCTTTATGCCTTTGCAGGGTGTTTCCGTCCCATCGACCTCTTGGAACCACTTACGAATGTCCAGCACGGAATCAGGACTATTATCCCAGCGGATGCGTCTCACTTTTCTTTTCGAGCGGCCTGCCCCTGAAAGTGTGGCGATTTCCTCAACGATTTCATAAATGCGGTTGCTCATTCCAAATTCCTCCTAAAATAAATGACTTTTGCTCAAATCTGTGTGAAAGTGCGTATGTGCTATTCCGGCCGCAGGGCCATATCATTTTGTTGCCGGAAATCCATGTTTCCGAACGGCCGACGAAATTCGTCGGCCCTATCGATTGTCTTAATCTCCAAAGCAGTTTCCTGCCATTGACCGTGTATGGATGGCCTGCCCATCAAGTAGGACGTCGATTCTGCGCCCGCAGTCCTCGCAGGTGATTTTGATATTTGCTTGGCTGGATGCCACGGCGACGGATCGGCCCTTCTTCCGGATGGTCAGGTTGTGCCCATCGTACCCGGCAAGAATGTTGCCGCAGGGACAGCGAATCAACTGGTTGCGTATGTACTTTTTCAAATTGTCTTCCTCCACCACTTTCTTTTTCTGTAGACTGTGTGTTTTGCAAGAGGTTCTTTCCTCTAGTTCTGATAATTCAATTTGACAGTCACAGATTTCGCTCGGATCGAGCGATGCACCGCAGTATGCGCACGAGCGATACAGGCTCATTGCACGCCCCCTCCTCATCACTTGTAAAAATCTTCCGGCGATCCATAGTCAGTCGGCGCAGTGTTTCGCGGCTTGCCGTTGTACTGCCCTTCCATGACCTTGAGAAAATTATCTGGTTTAATTAACCAGTCGAAGTTGGCTGTCCACCCGTTTTCTCCCTGTCCACACAAAAAGTCGCTATTCCTCACCCGTGCGATTGTCGCTAGGACTGCGTCCAGTCCATAATCATTGACCAGAGCGCAGAGCAGTTTCATTCGTTTACTCTCCCTCGGAATTCTTCGAACCTGACCTAGGCCCAAATCGTTCCAAGCGTCTGTGATACGTCGGATATCGACATCTGACACAGCGAAAGAGTAATCAGAGAATTTAATCTTGGAATCTAGGTAAGAATCTAACTCAATATAATTGGGTTGGGATTCTCCACTACCCGTAGGGGTATTTTCCTGCTGGGGTAGTTGGGATTCTCCACTACCCGTAGGGGTATTTTCCTGCTGGGGTAGTTGGGATTCTCCACTACCTGATGGGATAGTATGCGGTTGCTTCATTTCAAATTCAGAAGCATTAAAATACCGAGCAAAATAGTGGCAGTAGTGAACTCTATTGCTCTCAAATTTCCGCTTTGTAACAAGACCTTGCCTCACCAGTTTTTTCAGAGTTTCCGAAGCCGTTGTCCGATCAACATTCAACCTCTCGGCAAACTTACTGAGGGAAAACTGACACCAAGCGCCTCTCACTGAAAAGCCGAGAATTAGCGCATAGCAGAGAGCCTCTGTTGGTTTCAAGTTAAGCGTATCCTGAAACCAATATGATACCTTGGCAAATTGTTCGTTTCGCGCATTTTCCCCCATAAACGCCACTCATCTCCTCCTACTTTCTCGATTCAGTCTGCGCGATTTGCAGCACCATACTGCTGCAATAGCTTCGCGACGTTGACGTAAATCGTCCGCCCCGACCGAACGCAGGGAATCGAGCCATCCCGGCAGCCCTTCCGCAAGAAAAACGAGCTAAACCCGGTTGTCCTGACGGCGTCCTCGATCTTCTGAAAGGGTGGATTCACAGATGGGGTGTGCTCAATGCTCCGCATCGTCCGTTTCTGCCTCCTTTGCAAGCTGCTCGATGATCCCAAACATCTGCTGTTTTTCTTTCTCCGGCAGTTCGTGTCGGAGCTTGCGCGTCATGGTTGCTTCGCCGACGCCGATAGCATCGGCAATGCGCCAAAGCGGGATACCTGCGGCTTTTGCGGATTTTCGCAAATCCAAATTTTTCATTTGAAATCCTCCTTGACTGGTACAATTTTATGTGCTATGATGCTGATTAGGATGATTATATTTTACCAGATCATGTGGAACGCGGCAAGTAGAGGAAAGTAAAAATTATTAGAACTGTTTTAGCAAAAAGAATAATTTATTGTACCTAAAAGGTGAAAAGCTATGACGTATGATTATAAAAAAACAGCAGAGCGATTGAAAGCGCTCCGAACTGAACGAGGAATATCCCATGAGAGGATGTCAGATGCAATCGAAAAACAATATGGCGTGAATATGTCAAAGCAGACGCTTATCAATTATGAAAATGCAGAAGAGTTCAGAACAAAGGCTGGCGCTGCAAAAGGCATGAGCGCAGAGCGGTTGGCTACGCTTGCTGATTATTTCGGTGTGTCTGCGGATTATCTGCTTGGAATTTCAGACAGTCCAAGTATCCGTGAGAATATGCGTATTGCGCAAAAGACACTGGGTATTTCTACAACCTCCACTGAAAACATTTCAAAAGTCGCAAGGGAAAAGCGCTACCCGTCAATGAAGCTGAATGCGCAGAGACTAGGCGCAGCACTTGATCTATTGCTTTCGTCGGGCGCACTGAAAGAGATTGCCCAGAGCCTATACAATCTGCTGGATGCTTCCGAAGAAATGCGGAGAATAGGGCAATGGACGGTTGAGGATTTGCAGGAGCAGGATTTAGATTCTGCTGAAAAGGACATTGAAGATGCTTTTTCAGACTACAGGCTGGCACGCCTTGATTTGACAGAGAGCATTCAGGCGCTTATGAACGGTGATACAGAGCATTTTGTCAGTGCGCAGGATGCAAGTGGAATTTGTGAACGCGCTTATGCACGGTGTGGTGAAGCAAGCGCCTTGAACGCACAGGAAACCGAGCGGGCAGCGGAGGCGCATGAAGCTGCGTATTTGCAGCAGTTGAAGGAGGTTGGAGAGCTTGGCTTCTGCACGTTTGAAAACGACGAAAAGCGGGCTGGCATATTATGAGATTCGATACCGCGTCAACCGGGAAGCACCGGAGCTTTCCACGAGGTGGTATGTGCCTGCCGGCTGGAGTGAAAAGGTGATCCAACGGGAGCTTGCGAAGCAGAAAGCGGAATTTGAACGCCAATGCAGAGTGGGTCTAGTTATTTCACACAGAGAGAAAAAAGAAATTGCCGCACAGGAGACGGCGAGGCAGGCGGCAGAAGCAGCTAAAATCGTGACTGTGAAACAATACGGCGAGCGGGTCTTTATGCCCGGCAAACTCGCTGGAACCATCGGAAAGAAGGCGCTTGCCGAAAATAGCCGCGCCTATTATCAGAACGCATTGGATAGGCACATTTACCCCATCATCGGTGAACGGAAAATGCAGGAGGTCACACGCGCGGAGTTGGAAGCCTTACTGCTGGGCGAACTGAACAGTGGAAAAGCCGAGTCAACAATATCAGCAGTCTACGTCACCTTGCGGCAGATGTTTGAATCTGCGGAGGACAGCGAACTTATCCGCTCAAATCCGATGCAGAAGGTCAAAAAGCCCAGACGCAATAAAGCTGACACCAAAGACTCCACGCAGGTCGAAGTCTTTTCCATTGAGGAAATGCAGCATATTTTGGAATGCCTGAAAAATGAACCGCTCAAATGGCAGGCGTATGTCACATTGATAATTGATACGGGCTGCCGCCGTGGAGAGATCTGTGGGCTTCGCTGGCAGTCAGTCAATTTCAAGGATAAAACGATCACGATTGAAAACAATCTGGTCTATACGTCCGCCAAGAAGGGCGGCAAGGGCGTTTTTGAGGACACACCCAAAACAGATGCTTCCGCCCGTGTGATTGACATCAGCGACGACGCAGCCGATCTTCTGCGGCAGCTGCGAATTGAACAGAGCCGTGCCTGCATCTCACCGTATGTTTTTTCGCAGGATGGCCGCGCAGAGCCAATGCACCCGACCTCGCCGACGCGATATTTTAAGAAATTCGGCGAACGGTACGGCATCGATCATTTTCATCCGCACAAGCTGCGTCACACATTCGCCAGCATCGCTATCACGAACCACGCGGATGTTGCTTCGGTTTCCGAAAAACTCGGTCATGCCAATAAAGGCATCACGCTCAAAATGTACACCCACGCAAACGCAGAAAGCATCAAGGCCGCTGGCGATATCTTCCGCAATGCGCTGAAAGCGAAGAAGGACGACAGCAAGCAGGCTTGAACAACTGTGCGGCATATTTGCGCGGCTCGCAAAACCCGCACCAAAACCCACACGGGCATGAGAAAAACCCACACGGGAAGATACATCAGGTTACAACAAGTCACAACAGATAAAATCCAGAACCCATTGGGGCGCAAGGGTTTCAGGCGATAAGTTACGACAAGTAAAAACAAGCTGCAACAAGTAATTCTTAGCTGGCAGTCATGAGGTCAGCGGTTCGATCCCGCTTATCTCCACCAGAAAAGTCCTGAAATCTCACTGTTTCGCCTAATAGGTACACAATGTGTCATAGGGGTACAGTCGGTATGGGTAAAAGCAAGCCGTAAACTCATTTGTTCGAGTTTATGGCTTGCTTTTTACATAAGGATAGAGTTTGCCAATAACTACATCGACTGTCTGGATTTCCAAGCAAAGACTATTAAAATTCTATATTTTCTAGGGCTGTATCCAGCATAAATCTCGGTCAAACTCCGGTTGTATCCGCAGCCGGAGTTTTGTCGTTTTAAAGCTGCCGCCCGCCAACGAGGATAACTGTGCAGTCCCTTTTGCTTTCCGGGACGCAATCGTGTATGTATCCGCTAAAATAAGTCTATCACAACGACGCAGGAGGAATGCAGACGGGACGGGTTTATGGATATGTGCGCATATCGTCGAGAGATCAGAATGAGGCGCGGCAGATGGCGGCGATGCGGGAGGCCGGCGTTTCGGACAGGGATATTTATCTGGACAAGCGCTCCGGCGCGGATTTTGAGCGGCAGGGCTACCGGCAGCTGCTCAGGCGGCTGCGAGCCGGGGATACACTTATCGTCAAGAGTATCGACCGGCTGGGGCGGAATTATGATGAAATACTGGAGCAGTGGCGGATCATTACGCGGGAAAAGTGCGCGTCCATCCTTGTGCTGGATATGCCGCTGCTGGATACCCGGCAGAACCGTGATCTGACAGGAACGCTGATCGCGGACATTGTTCTGCAGCTTCTGAGCTATGTCGCGCAGACAGAACGTGAGTTCATCCGCCAGCGGCAGGCGGAGGGGATCGCGGCGGCGAAGGCGCGGGGTGTCCACTTCGGGCGACAGGCGCTGCCTGTGCCGGAAATTTTTCCAGAGATCGTGACGGCGTGGCTCGGTCGGCAGTTAAGCTCCCGCGCAGCTGGAAAAAAGCTCGGCGTTTCGCAGACGACTTTCCTCAAATGGCGCAAGCAGTGGGAACAAACGAATGGAACAGAACCCATATGTTGTGAAACAGCCGATAAAAAAGCACAGAAAAGCTGTAAACACTAGTAGACTTTTCTTTTCGCCCGAAAATCGGCAGGTATCAGGCAAAAAAGCGCCGGTTCCTACCCCGCCGTCATTATATCTCAGAAGAAAAGAAAAGTCTGCTTTTGCGCGCGATGCTTTTCGCCGGAAACACAAGTTCATACGCATCTGAAGACGTGTAATCTCCGGCCGCGGCGGCTGTTTCGGGCGCTGAGCCGGAGGTGAAAGAACAAAGGCTACTCAAGCCGCTCGCCCGGAGCTGTGCGCGAGAGGCCGCGACCGAAAACGGGATACCGTTTGCCCGAAAGGGCGCCATTGCAGTGCATCTGTGAGAAGGTAGGACGCGGACGTGGGAATTCATGCTGAAATCCCGGATCGCAAGTCAGAAGACTCGCTGTCTTCACGCCGAAGGATTTCGGCAGGAGCGCAATGTACCGATAGCACGATGAACCTATCGTACAGGACGGGCGCAGACTGTTCCATATGGGGACAGGCCGCGCCATTTTGCCCGTATGGGCAGAGTATATCCGCACGAGGAGGTTCCTTACATGGACGCGGTACTGCGGCGTGCAGAGCGCATGATCGCTTATCAGAATATTCAGTTCATTCTTGCACATCAGAACGACACGTTGGAGCAGCTTACGGCGTATTTATCCGCCTGCACGGACAAACTGGGACACGTCCCGGCGAAGTGCGAGGTGATCGGCGGGGACTACATTGAATATCGATTTGATTCCTGGGTCAACGCAGTGCGCAGTTTCTTCTCTGGCCGAATGGCCTCGGCGAAGACCCCGCCTCCGTTTGCCGAGCGGCAGATCGTGAGGGATACGCTCGCCGCGCTGGAGGCGCAGCCATGAACCCGCGCCGCACATTGCAGGAGAACGAGTCGGCGCTGCGCAAGGTCCTGACGCAGCGGACGCTGGAGGCGCTTTCCAAGCAGAACGTGGCGTTTGTGCTGGAGCACCAGAACGATACGCTCGAGCAGCTCAGCGCCTATTTATCCGCCTGCATGGACACTCTGGGGCACGTCCCAGCGTGGACAGAGGTGCTCGGCGGGGACTTGATCGACCTGCGCTTCGGCGGCTGGGCACAGGCGCTGCACAGCATCGGTCAGACCGGGTACGACGACGCGCAGGAGCCGCCGCGGGTGCAGGACACACAGCTGTTCCGCAACGAATATGACCGCCAGCGGGTGCTGGACAAGCAGAAGAAGCTTGAGAAGAAAGCCCTCAGCCGCGAACGCACAAAGCAGGACAAGGCCGCGCGCAAAGCGAAAAAATAGCGAGATCCGATCGACAGATTGAAAAATAGATCAACAATACGCAGCTTTTGTGGCAGATGCGCGACCCGGTTCAAATGCCGGACACGCATTCTCGTTCAGCTGAACAAGGGAATCGGGTGAAAATCCCGGACATAGGCCGGACGGCGACGTTCCGGTCTGTAGCTGTGATTGCGGAGCGCTCCTTCGCGCGCGGAAACGCGGGTCATTGCGGCTGGTAAAGCAGCCGTGAGAAGGCCAGAAGGAGGGCGTTGGGGCGACCCTGAACGCATCAGTCAGAAGACCTACAGAGCTCGGAGTTCAGGGGAAGTATCCTCTGGGGGCCGGTTTTGGCACAAAGGCAGCGGAGGTTCCGCTGTTTTTTTTGTGTCATGGCCCGAACAGCTGCGATCACCCGTTTCCCGCCGGATTCCGGCGTTTGTATACTATTATATATAGCAAAGAAAGGACATGACGATGAAGAAACGAATTATAGCGCTTCTGCTGGCTCTGGTCATGGTCGTGGGTATGCTCCCCACGGTCGCACTGGCCGCAGATGCGCCGATTCAGGATGAGGACGGCTACTACCAGTTGACGAACGAAGCCGACCTCAAGTGGTTCCGTGACAAGGTCAACGCGGGCGAAGGCACGATCAATGCCAGGCTGATGGCGGATATCGCGCTGACGGAAAGCTGGACGCCCATCGGCGTGGCGGCTGATTATGTGACCTCATATGACAACGAGCCGTTCTCCGGCATTTTTGACGGCAACGAGAAAACCATTTCCGGCCTGAACGTTACAGAAACTGCGGGTAACCCGGCTGCACTGTTCGGCATGGCGAAGAATGCGACGATCAAGAAGCTGGTCGTCAAGGGCACGGTTTCCTCGACGGCTCCGTCGGGCGGCTATATGCCGGTTTATGCTGGCGGTGTCGTCGGACAGAGCGACGGCGGTGTGACGCTGGAAGAGGTTGCATCCTACGTCGATGTGACCATGACCAACAGCACGAGCAACACCGGCGCGATCGGCGGTCTGGCTGGCAACGGCTATGGCATTACGATCAAGAACTGCGCGAACTATGGCAAGCTGACTGCGGAGGGCAGCGCAGAGGCACATATCGGCGGCCTGAGCGCGATTTCTCCGTGGGGCGGCAAGGCTGCAATTGAAAACAGCGTAAACGTCGGCGAGATCGTCGGCGGCAGCACGGTCGGCGGCCTGATCACCAAGGCGAACGACGGAACGACGGTCAAAAATTCCGCGACAGTCGGCGAACCGGCGGGCACGCTCGGCGGCACGTTTGAGAACTGCCTCGCAACCGCGAACACGGTTGGCGCAGACGGCGTAGAGATCGTTGCAGACATGAAGGATGCGAAGGTTCTCACGACCCTCGGCAGCGCTTTCAAGAAGGGCGAGAAATCCGGTTTTCCCATCCTGACATGGATGACCGATACAGAAGTGGAAGAACCGGAATGCAAGCACGAGCATACAGAACCCAAATACGAGAGCAAGAACGACGGCACGCACACCGTCACGACAATCTGCAAGGACTGCGGCCAGACGATTGGTGAGGCAAAGACTGAGGATTGCACCGACAAGGGCGACGGCACCTGCGTGTGCGGCTATAAGTTCCCAGTGGTAGACCCGAGCGTACCGGAGCAGGACACGGACGGCTGCTACCAGATCACGAACGAGACACAACTCAAGTGGTTCCGTGACAAGGTCAACGCGGGCGACGTCGCCATCAAGGGCAAGCTGATGAATGACATCACGCTGACGGATGCATGGGCACCGATCGGCACGAGTGAAAGTAAGTTCGCCGGTGAGTTCGATGGCAACGGCAAGACCATCTCCGGCTTGCACTTTGACGTGCAGGATATGCCGGAGGAGAGCCAGAGTCTTGGCCTGTTCGGCACGATCGGCGGCAAGGACAAGGACCACATTGCGATTGTTCGCAATCTGACGCTCGAAGGCGAGATCAAGGTTGAAGGTAAGACGGCACAGGGCTTCTGCGTTGGCGCGGCGGCAGCGTATCTGAGCAGTTTCAGCACGCTCAGCGGCATTACCACGAATGTGGCGATCGTCAACGCCCCAGCCAGCGGCGTAACCAGCGTCAGAACCGGCGGTCTTGTGGGTATGGTGCTGTCCAGCGGCCGGTACACCAACATTGAGTGCTGCCGGAACATTGGTTCTGTGACCGGCACGGGTGAAACCGGCGGTCTGATCGGCTATCACAGCGGCTCGGTATCGTACTACGGCGAATACTACGTCGCGGTCAGAAACAGCTGCAACGAAGGCACTGTCACCGGCACCGGTGCGTGCACCGGCGGTCTGATCGGCAATAGCTGGAGCGGCACGAAGGTGACGGACTGCTATAACGCAGGCAAGCTCAGCGGCACGGATTATGTCGGCGGTCTGGCCGGCGATGCGAATGAGACGCACTTCGACTACTGCTACAATACCGGCAGCGTCTCCGGCAGCAAAAACGTCGGCGGTCTGGCCGGGCGGATTCGCAGCGGCCATATCTATCACAGCTACAGCATCGGCGACGTGACCGGTACGGACAGTGAAACGACCGGTTCGCTTTGCGGTGAGCGCGGCGGCAGCGTTGTCGGCACCGTTCAGTACAGTTATGCGCTGAAAGCGCCGGTGCTCGGCTCGAAGAGCATTGGCTTGGACTACGATGAGAAAAACCAGAATCAGAAGCACTTCTACTATGTCGTTTCGCTGGATGAACTGCGTGCGATTCCGGAGTATCTGAATCCCGCGGACGGCGACGCACACTACAAGATCAACCCCGGCAAGACTCCTGCACTCATGTGGCAGGAGATCGCAGAATGCACGCACGTGCATACCAAGAACAGCGGTATTCCGGGTGTGGATGAAAACGGCTTCTACCATACCAAGACTGTCCGCTGCGAGGACTGCTTTGCGGTGCTCTCGCAGGGAGAAGTTGAGCGCTGCACGCCCGAAGGCGAGCACAAGCTCTGCTCTGTCTGCGGCCAGATCTGCTGCAAGCACGAGAACGCTGAGACAACCTACACGACGAGAAGCCAGCAGAACTATGAGGATGGCAAGTGGGTAACATACCGCTGGCACACTGCTACCACCATCTGCCCGGACTGCAGCAACACCTTTGTCGGAGAGGAAACGGAGTGCGCCGAGGCCACGGAAGGCTATCGCGGCTTCTCAGCGGACTCCCCTAACGCGGGCAAACACCGCCACGACTGGTACTGCGTCTGCGGCACTTCGCTCAGATATGAAATTGTCCCCTGCGTTGACGAAAAGATCAATGCAACTGGTGCGGCAGGCGAAGATAACATCTGCGATCTCTGCGGCACGGCTATGGTTCTTGCCGCTCCGACGGCCCCAGAAGGCGACGGCTTCTATCCGTACACCGTCAAGGAAGGCTCGAAGGATGTGACGCACTACTATGTGACGCACTATGAGGTCGGCGAGAAGGCGGAAGAGCTGACCGTCATGGCGACCGGCAAGCAACTCACCTATCAGTGGTACTACCGTCTGTCTGAAGACGAAACCGAAGCGGGCACGGCAATTGAGGACGCAACCGAGGCGACCTACACGCCTGATACCAGCGCTGAGACCGGTATGCGCTTCTACTACTGCGTGGTCACCAACCCCGCGGGCAGCGCAAAGACCGGCGGCCAGCCCGTAATCGTCTGCAAGAACCCGACCGCGACCATCTACTTCTCGCTGACGGATGACGACAAGTATGTCGCCGCCGAAAGCAGCGGCAATATCATGGCCTATCAGAAGGTTACGGTTCCGTACTTCGATCTGAAGGCCTACCATCTCGAAGGCAATTACTTCAAGTCCGAGACCTACGGCCCGGCTGATGCGGACGACCCGATGGGCGGCTCCCAGCTGGTCGCGGGCAGCAGCGCCGCAGCCTACGGCAAGATCACCGCGCTGCATCTGCTGATCTGGATGACCGAGCGTGAATACCTCGGCGTGAGCGCGGACAAGGCCGGTCAGGGCTATCTGTATGACGAGAACCTGATGGACTCCGATATTTTTGGCATTGCAGCTTCCAGCACAGTCGGTTCGGTCCTGATCCAGAACTTCTGGACACACGACATGAACTTCAACTACTACATGAACTATGTCTACCCGCTGGCGGCCGAAGGCTGGGGCGCGACCGCAGATCAGATCCTGATGCGCGACGGCGACATCTTCTCCATGATGATGTACTCCGACTGGTCCTTCTACAACGATGAGTGGGCAGGCTACCATCATCTGGGCAACGAACTGAACAAGACGATGGTTGAGACGCAGATGAAGGCGGACGCATCCATCGATCTGACGCTCTATCGTTCCTATGGCCATGACTCGTCCTCGTACGCAACGGATCATGTTGTTGTCGGCAGTCTGGACGTCTACTACATCGAAACCTCGAAGCTGACAAGCGGCGATGTGACCGACTGGACGAAGGCCGGTACCGTCGACGAGAACGGCAAGTTCACGCTCGATGCAAAGGCACTGAAGCTTGAGGCTGGTAAGCAATATCTGTTCAGCGTAGCTGGACAGAAGGGCAAGGATGTGGACGCATTCGTTTCCTGCCCGGGCGGCGTTCTGGTCAATGTGCTGGACGCAGACGCGGCGCTGACATGGAACGTTCGATTCAAAAACGGCAAGGAAGACTACGCGGCGAAGCAGGTTGAAAACGGCAAGCTTGTTACCGTCGAGAACCCGACGCGCGAGGGCTACACCTTCACCGGCTGGTACACCGACGAATATTGCACCAACCGCTTCGACATCAAGACCACGCCTGTCACCTGCAACCTGATGCTCTACGCAGGCTGGAGAGAGGGCACGCAGCCCGTTACCTGGACGGTCACGTTCGTCAACGAATTCGCAGAAACAACAACGCAGACCGTTGAAGACGGCAAGACCGCCACTGAGCCGGAAATCCCGACGCACGACGGCTACACCTTCCTCGGCTGGTTCACGGACGAGGCCCACACGCAGAAGTACGAATTCACGACTGCTGTTACCGCTGATCTGACGCTCTACGCCGGCTGGCAGGTCAAGACCTGGACAGTCACGTTCAAGAATGAGTTCGCGGACGACGAGACACAGATCGTCGAAAACGGCAAGACTGCCACTGAGCCGGAAACCCCGACGCACGACGGCTACACGTTCCTCGGCTGGTTCACAGACGAAGCCTGCACGCAGAAGTACGCGTTCACGACTGCTGTTACCGGCGATCTGACGCTCTACGCCGGCTGGCAGGTCAAGACCTGGACAGTCACGTTCAAGAATGAGTTCGTGGACGACGAGACACAGATCGTCGAAAACGGCAAAACTGCCACTGAGCCGGAAACCCCGACGCATGACGGCTACACCTTCCTCGGCTGGTTCACGGACGAGGCCCACACGCAGAAGTACGCGTTCACGACTGCTGTTACCGCTGATCTGATGCTCTATGCCGGCTGGGAAAAGAACGTTGTCGTGAAGACATGGACAGTCACGTTTATGGATCGCGGCGCAACCTATGAGACGCAGCGCGTCAGAGACGGTGAAACCGCAAGCAGACCGGCAGATCCGGCCCGCACGGGTTATACGTTCACCGGCTGGTACACCGACGAGCGCTGCACGCACGCGTACCTCTTCAGTACACCTGTCGCCGCCGACCTGACGCTCTACGCAGGCTGGCAGCGCAAGCAGCCCACGCCCGTAACCCCCGTCACACCGGTCACTCCGGCAAAGCCGTCCGCTCCTGCCGACGACGATCTCTCGTTCTCCGATGTGAGCAAGGACAGCTGGTATTATGATGGCGTGAAGTTCGTCTGCGGAAAGGGCCTTATGAATGGCACCGGCGCGAACCGCTTCAGCCCGAACGCCAACACCACGCGCGGCATGATCCTGACGATCCTCGCCAGAATCGAAGGCGTTGATACCTCCGGTACGCCGTGGTATGCAGCGGGCCAGAAATGGGCCATGGCAAACGGCATTTCCGACGGCACGAACATGGAAGGCGAAATCACCCGTGAGCAGCTCGCCGCCATGCTCTACCGCTACGCGAAGCTGAAGGGCTATGATGTCAGCGCTTCTGCTGACCTCTCCGGTTGCTCCGACGCGGCAAAGGTCAACACATATGCGGTCGACGCGATGCGCTGGGCTGTCGCCGAGGGCCTGATCCAGGGTATGGGTGGCAAGCTCAACCCGCAGTCCACCGCGACCCGCGCGCAGGTTGCAACCATCCTGATGCGCTTCCTGGAGCTTTACTCCAAATAAACCAAATTCCAATACAGCACAGCCCGCACATCCGTGCGGGCTTGTGCGGTATTCAAACGCCAAAAGAGTCAGAAGCATTTTTGCCGCTTGAATGCCGCATAAATCGCTTTTTTATCTGGGAGGACATATGAAAAAACTTTGGGCCAATCGTTGGTTCCGCACGCTGGCAGGCTTTTTGCTTGTCGCCGCGCTGCTTGCGCCGGTTCTGCTTCCAGCCGCGCAGCTGCAGAGGCAGGAGCCGGAAAACCCCATCCGGGAGGAGAATATCCAGCCGGTGAACGTTCTGAGCTTCGGAGAGACAGATGGCGGCACACGCGCCTCTGCGCCGCTCACCTTCACGCAGGACACGAACGCCGAGGGCGGCCAGACCGAGCAGGATAACGAGCAGCCGCCTGAGGAGGAAACGGATGATACGCCGCCTGAGCTGCCCACCGAGACGATTCCCCAGCCCGAGCCGGTAAATGATCCCACGCACACGGACACGCAGCCCGGGGAGAATGCAGAAGATGTGCCGGGCGACGCAGGCGAGCAGACGGAGCCTGCACAGGAGCCGGATCTGGGCCTCGTCTTGAACTGGTACCGCTATGGTTCAGAGCGCGTGCGCTCCCTCTGCCCGTCAGACGAGACCGTCCGCCAGCCGGTGCGCGCCGCACAGCTTCCGGACGGCTATCTCCGGTACGAACTGGACCTGCGTGGGCTTGACGCGGCGGATTCGGAGATCACCGATGTGACGCTTTCGAAAAACGGCGGCACGCTCTCACCCGCCGGTCTTCGCGACAGCATTTTCATGGAAACCGGCAGCCGCGGCGAGGACAGCACCTATACGCTGCGCGCAGAGGCTGTCTGCACCCGCACGCAGGAGGACGGAAGCAGTCAGGAGCAGACGGTTACGTTTTGCTTTGTGCTGACCTATTCTGATACCCTCGATCTGGAAGCGCAGATGCAGTGGGGTCTCGCAAACGGTTCAGCGGCCACCCTCCGCTGCCAGCCCGAAAGCAGCTCCCTGCGTTCGCTCAGCAACAGTGAGATCAGCGAGAATCTCCTGCGCTACAGCTTCCGTCTGAGCGGCGAAAGCGCCGAGAACGCAGTTGTCCGCTCCATCACCTACAGCGCAGAATCCGGTGCGAATGGAGTGCTGGAAGAGGCCGGCACGCTGATTCTCCAAAGCGCGGACGATGGAGAAAATACATATACCATCACGCTCACCGCCACAGTGGAAAGCGGCGGAAAAAAGCGCGATGTGCCCTTTATCTTTGTGCTGCGCTGGCAGCAGACGCAGGATGTGGGACTGGAGCTTGTCTGGATGAAAAACAGCACCGACCCGCAGAGCATCCCCTGCGCCGCGAATGCGCAGGCGAGCGCCGAGATCCGCCGTACCGACCTCAAACTCGGTCAGCTCAACTATCAGCTGAAGCTTACCGGCGCGGACGCAGAGCAGGCGCGGGTTTCCTCTGCCAGCCTCACCCCAGAGGGCGGTGCAGCGCAGACGCTGGCTGTTCCGGACGGCAGCACGACGCTGCAGATCCCGGGCGGCGCGACTGCGATTCGATATACGCTTGCCGTGCAGGTGCGGTACCAAAAACCGGACGGCAGCCTCAAGTATCTGAGCTTTACCTATGCGCTTCGCTATTCCGGCGACGTGAACCTTGAACTTCAATATACGCTGACGGACGGCACATCGCAGACCGTCCGCTGTGCGAACGGTCAGACGAGGACTGCGCAGGCCATCAAGCGTGACCAGTTGGAAAACGACACGCTTCCCTATATCCTGACCTTTACCGGCGGGGACGCGGACAGCGATGTGCAGATCAGCTCGGTCAGCCTGTTCCGCTCCGGTGACAGCCGAAACCTGACGCTGCCCGCCGAGGCCTCCGGCTCTGTCGAGCTGGCAGTCAACCGCGACGGAAGCACGGGTGAAAACACCTTCACAATCACCGCGCAGGCGGCCTCCGGAGAGCAGTATAAATTCACCGTCAACATCCCCTATACGCCGGTCGGCGGCGAGGTTCAGATCAAAACGAATCTGACCGATGGGGAAAAGGTTATGAACGGCACAAAGATCATGCTGACGGTCGAGGCCTGGCACGAGGCGGAGGCAGGCGGAACGCGCACTGCAATGACTGCCAGCGACACCGTCGTAACGCTGGACGGCAAGACAGTGCAGTGTGACCGCGGCGCTTCCGGCGACGGGATTCTCCAATATACCCTTATTCCGGAAAACCCGGAGGCGGGCGATGAAAACACGCACATTCTGCGCATCGTCTGCAATGACACCTACGGGAACCACGGTGAAAAGGAGCTGACGCTGCTCGGCGAACGGACGCAGAAGGGCGAAAAGGAAGGCACCGCGTCCATTTATATCGACATGACCGTGCTCGGGCTTGGCGTGCAGGGGCCGATCAGCTATACGGTGCTTTCAGAAGAACCGGCGTCCTACAGCGTGGCAAAGGCTGTCTGGGGCTATGACGCGGGCGACCCGTTCGGCACCGCGGACAGCACCTTCGGCTGGCCGTCCTCGCTGTGCGGCTACACGGGAAGCTTTGAAAGTCAATTCTATCTGACGAAGCTCGGCGACGGAACCGATATGGCCTCGCGCGCTATCGCACTGAGCAATGGCTGGTCAGACTACGGTGCGTCCGAAGAAGAAATTCTGGCGCGGATCGACAGCACGTTCGGCGAAAACAGCCCCTATGCCGCGCTTTGGCGCAGTATAAAGCGGGCAAATATCGAACTCAATCCGTATCACAGCACCTCTCTGGGACAATTTGACTTCACACGCGGCTCCGGCTGGATGTACTCGGTCGGCGGCGGAACCTATTATCCGTCCGTGAGTCTTTCCGATTATGAGCTGAAGGACGGCGATGTGCTGACACTGCGCTATACGCTGGCCTATGGCATGGACATCGGCGATGGGACGTCTTCCTTCTGTGTCAGCGCGCTCAACGGTGCGCTGACTGTGAACCACAAGTGGCAGGACATGACGAACGCCGACGGCACGAGCGTCACATACTGCACAAGCTGTGGTAAGATAAAAGAGTGCGACCATCCGGACGATCAGATTGAGTTCCGGGAGACGGAGGACGGAAGCTCCTGCTACGAGTTCTGCAAAAAATGCGGAAAGCCCCTCACTGACCCGGCAGCACACAGTTGGGAAACGCAGCCGGTAGAGGGCGACGACGTCAATCACAAAAAGATCTGCAGCCGCTGCAACAAGGAAGTGGACGAGGCGCACCGCTTCGAGTACATTGAAAACACTGCGACCTGTGAAGCGGCGGGCGAGATTGTCTATAAATGCACCTGCGGTTATGAAAAGCGTGAGCCGGCAGAGCAGCTGGAGCACGAGCCGGAAATGTACTATGATGGAGCGGAGCACTGGCAGATCTGCAAACTCTGCAATCAGGAGATCGAAGGCTCACGTGCGGAGCATTCGTATCATTGGAACGATATGTGGGACGATTGGGCCTGCGACTGCGGCGCGATGCACAACGAGGTCTGCCGCGGGCATATGACAGCGTTGGAGGAACAGTGCACCTGCAGCCGTGAGGTGCTCCAGTGTGCCAAGTGCGGCATCATATTTGAACGTGAGGAAACGGGCGCATTCAGCTATCCCCATCATTATGACGAAAACGGTATCTGCACTGACTGCGGCGCACAGAACCCGGATATGCCGGTAACGCCAGATCCCGACCCGGACAATCCAGACCCGAATCCTGATTCGGATCCGAACCCCGACCCAGACCCCAATCCCGATCCCGATCCAAATCCCGACCCCGGCCCGGAGCCTGATCCGGGCACGGAGGAAGGCCCAG
>ERZ773208.580-NODE-580-length-34327-cov-4.030375_pt1 | contig 34327 bp, 23 predicted proteins | sample MGYA00581006_ERZ773208 | MGnify/ENA primary metagenome ERZ773208 (study PRJEB29015, sample SAMEA2737793) | human gut metagenome | biome: human gut; feature: human-associated habitat; material: faeces | place: China | collected 2012 ... | reverse complement strand
TGTGACCCATGGTGGAGTCCATGTTCAGGACGATGTTGATGCCCCAGCAGTTCTGCGTCCAGGTCGGGAAGTCGGTGTAGTACACGGCGGACGGTCCCCACAGGAACGCACGGTGACGCGTGGTGCCGCCATACGGGACGTACTTATTCTTGTAGCACTTGCGCAGGATCTTGATGACCTTGCGGTCGTTCTTGGTGAAGTAGTCCTCCTGGCCGTTGGCGGAGGCCCAGGCGTACAGACGGTACAGGGTCTCGCTGATGCCGGTCAGCGGGCAGTAGGGAGTCTTGAAGTAATCCCACTTCTCGAGCTCGATCTCGTTTTGCTCGTTCATGTGCTTGGCGCGCTTGAACAGGGCGTTCCAGTCATACTCAACGCCGTATTCCTTTTCGACGAATTCGATGCAGTCGCGCAGGACCTGCGCGGAGTACGGGTGGGCGGCCGGCTCGTTGTGGATCATGGCCATGGTGATCTGGAAGTCCGGCAGGCCGATGCGGCGGCGCTGGAACATGGACGTCGCCTCGGAGGCGTTGCAGGGCATGTTCGTGGTGACGACCGCCCTGCCGACGATCGGGAACGCATCGTCGAGGGCGACGCCGGTCTCCGCCGCGCAGCGGGAGCACACGTCGGCCGGCAGGCCGAAGGACTCGGCCACGTCGATGTAGTACGGCTCGAGCTGCTGGTCAACATCGCAGATGATGAACTCCGGCAGCGTCTGCAGCGGGATGGGGATCAGGTCTTTGAAGCCGGTCAGGAACAGCGGCGGCATGACCTCGTCCACAGGGATGATCTTATCGCTGTCCTTGCCGCCGATGCGCAGGTCGTGAGACAGCACAAGGGCGATCTTCTTGGTCAGGCTCTGCACGATGGCGTGCATATTCATGTGCGCGATCACGAGCTCGGGGCCGCGGTAGCCCTCAAACAGACGGTCGATGAACATGAACGTGCCGAGGTAGGAGCCCATCCAGCGATATTCCCAGAAGCCCTTCAGGCACGGGATCGGCGCGGAGGCGACCATGGCAGCCATGGACATGACGTTTTTGAGCCATGCGCGGTAGTCGACCATGGTGTCGTGCAGACCACGCCACTCACGGTACTTGGCGACGCCGGTCTTATCATAGTAACGGCTGCGGAGACCGCCGACACCGTTCTGAGCCTGCCAGAGGGGGTCGAATCTCTGCATCTTGGAGTCAATAAATTTTGTAACAGGGCAATTCATAGTTTTCATTCCCCTCCTGTGTCAAGAATTGATTTTCTTGATTTCCAGGCTCTCGACGAAGGCCTGGAAACGGGTACGGAGCTGGCCGATGGAGCCGAGCGCGTATTCCTTCTCGATCGTGCAGCACGGCACGCCCATCTCCTCGGTCAGGATATGGGAGGCGAGCACCTTCTCATAGCTCCAGAACTCGCAGAACTTCATGTTCTCGTAGATCACGCCGTCAGCATGGAACTCGTCGACAAGGCGCTTGACCTCAGCATGGCGCTGGTCGATCTTCGCACCCTCCATGAAGCGGGCGCACTGGTTCCAGTGCAGGTAGTGGCGGCAGATGGCGTCAAACGCGGTCTCGCCGTCCTGGATCTCGATGCGCTCACGGCTCGGGAAGCTGCCGAAGCAGTAGCGGTCGGCCACGACCATGGCGCCGCAGCCCTCGAGGAGCTTCGTAAACTCGGGATCGTCGATCTCGGAGCCGGCGACCACGACGCGCGCGCGGAAGGGGAATTCCTTCTCGGGCTTGCGCTTTTTGATCTCGGCGAGCGTCTCCTTGAGGTACGGGAGGATCAGGTCGTGCGGGCAGACCTCGCTCACGAGCTGGATGACGTGGAACTCATAGCCGGTAATGGGCGGGTTGGGCAGCTTGCGGAAGTTGCCGATCTCGGTGATGACATCGCACAGCTCGTTGAACTTCTCGATGGTCGCGCGCATGGCGGCATCGGAGGTGTCCACGCCGTAGCGCTCGGCAAGCTGGTCAACGACCTTGAGCTGCAGCTGGCCCTTGTAGTAGTCATAGCTGGTCTTATCGCCCTTGAGCGGGGGATCGATCTGCGTGACGAAGAAGCGCTCGTTCTTCACGGGATTGATGAGGAAGAAGTGCTCTTCCATACGCTCCATGGACGCGCAGCACTCGGCGCCGAAGAGCGCATTGAGGTAGTTGTAGCCGCCCTCAATGGCACGCTCGAGGATGGAGCGGACATACGGGCAGACACGGCTGGTCATGTAGTAGGTCGCAACGTCGGTAGACTCGCAGCGCGGCGCGCGCAGGCGGCTCGAGAAGCAGCCCGGCAGGTTGAGCAGAACCTCGGGGATGTAATAGCAGTTGTACCCGAGGGCGATTTTCCCGTCATTGACCGCCTGCGTGACGAGTTCGTTCTGCGCATCCTGCAGGAGATTTTCGAAGAAAATCAGATGTTTCAGGTCTTTCATATTGTCCCTTCTTTCAAAATAATTCCCATTGCAGCTATGTAAAAAGGCGTCGGGATGCGGGTGCATTCCGGCGCCTTCGACATACGAAAAAAAGCCTTTGCGGCGTCCCCTGGCCGCGGCGGAACGAGCAGGCGCTTGCTCTACCACCTGGTCATAACAAAAATATCACGTGTTCCATGCGGTGTCAACCGGTTACACGCTAATTCTTTCACAAATCCGGACAAGAGGGCGACTTTCGACACATTTGTTGAGAAATGACACTCAAATCCGGTCGGCGGGGCGCAAAACGCGCAGATACGCCTCGCTCTGGCGCACGAAGGCGGCGGCGTCAAAGTTGTCGTTGCGCAGCGCCTCCTGCACGATCATGCCGTCGGACGCGAGCAGGATCAGCTGCGTGAGATAGTCGGCGGAGACGACGTCGGTGCGCTCGGCGATCTTCTCGGCGATAAGCCGCTCGAACGCGGCGTAGCGGTCGATGAGCTTGGCGCGCAGCGCCTCGTCGCCGAGCATGGCGGCGTGGATCAGGTGCAGGCGCATGCCGGCGGAGGCGGTGTTGCGCTCGACGACGTACTTCACCAGCCGGTGCACGGACGTGTCCTTGTCCTTATTCTCCGTCCAGGCGATCAGCTCGTCCCACTGGCGGTCGAGATAGCGGTTGGTGAGGTCGAAAAGGATATCCGTTTTATTTTTATAATAGTAATAGAGCGTCCCCTTGGACACGCCGGCCGCCGCGGCGATCTCGGCCAGCGAGATATCGGCAAACGTCTGCGTGTCCAACAGGCCGGTCGCGGCGTCGAGGATCTTCTCCTTGACATTGTCGTTGCGCGGAGCGGCCATTTGCTTTCCTCATTTCTGATCTTATGAGATAAATCGTGTCTTATTGTACGCGATTTTGGGCGATTTGTCCAGTCTGGCAGGGAAATTTCAGCAGATTTGACCCAGGGCGAATCCTTGACTTCCCGGTCGAAAAAGGGTATATTTGTGACATCCAGTCGGCCGCTTGGCCGACTCATCTTCCGGGAGGCCTGTCTTTCATGAAGATCTCCGCATTGAACCGAAAACTGCACCGCGCCTTCGGCGGCCGCGTCACGGCGGCGCTGGCCGACGGCTGCATCGTCCTGCGCGGCGAACTCGACCGCTGGGACGACGTGGTGCGCGCCGGCCAGATGGCCGCAACGAAATATTCCACGTGCCATGTCGTCAATGACATCACGTTCACCGGCGGCAAGGACGCGCCCATGCGCGTGCCCGCGCTGCATGACGATGCGCTCGACGGGCAGACGCCCGACGTGCTCATCATCGGCGGCGGCATCTCGGGCGTGTCGATCGCGCGCGAGCTTGCGCGCCAGAAGCTCGACATTCTCGTCGTAGATAAGGAATGTGACCTCGCGCTCGGTGCCTCCGGGCGCAACGACGGCGAGGTGCACCCGGGCATCGACCTCGGGCGCGGCAGCATCAAGCACAAATACATCCGCCGCGGCAACGCCATGTACGATCAGGTCTGCAAGGAGCTCGACGTGCCGTTTCACCGCGTGGGGCAATATGTCTGCTTCCAGCACGGCTGGCTGCGTCCCGCCGTGTGGGGCTACTGCATGTGGCGCAAATATCACGACGGCATCGCCGACACCGAGCTCATCTCCGGCAGGGAGCTGCTGCGCCGCGAGCCGAACTTCAACAAAAAGACCCGCTTTGCCATCTCGAATCCGGACTCCGGCTGCGTCTGTCCCTACGGGCTGACGATCGCCTACGCGGAAAACGCCGTGCAAAACGGCGCGCGCATCGCGCTCAACACCGCCGTGCTGGGCATGGACGTCGCGGACGGGCAGATCACCGCCGTGCACACCAACCGCGGCACGCTGCACCCCGCGCTCGTCATCAACGCGGCCGGCGTGTTCGCCGAGGACGTGGCGCGCATGGCGGATGACCGCTTTTTCTCCATCCACCCCCGCCGCGGCACGAACAGCATCCTCGACCGCAAGGCCGGCGCGTTCATGCATTCGATCGCGTCCGTGAAGGGCAGCGACATGGTGTCGAAAACGCACTCGAAGGGCGGCGGCATCCTGCACACCGTGCACGACAACCTGCTCATCGGGCCCGACGCGGTGGAGACCTATGAAAAAGAGAACACGGCGACGTATCCCGAGAGCATCGCGCACGTATTCGAAAAGCAGAAGATCACGATGCCCGCGCTGACCGAGCGCGACATCATCACCTATTTCACCGGTGTGCGCGCGCCTACGTTCGAGGAGGACTTCATCATCGAGCGCGGCCGGCGCACACACAACCTCATCCACGTTGCGGGCATCCAGTCCCCCGGCCTGACGACGGCGCCCGCCGTCGCGGTCGACGTGGCGGACATGGCCGTGCGCATCCTCGCGCGCGAGCGCCCCGTGGCCATCAATCCGGACTTTGACCCCCACCGGCCGGGCATCCCCGTCCTGCGGGAGATGGACGACGCCACGCGCGCGGCGTACATTGCGAAAAACCCCGACTATGGCGTCATCGTCTGCCGCTGCGAGGAGATCAGCCGCGGCGAGATCCTCGACGCGCTGCGCTCAAATGTGTGCGTGCCGACGGTCGACGGCGTGAAAAAGCGCGTGCGGCCCGGCATGGGCCGCTGCCAGGGCGGGTTCTGCTCACCGCAGGTGGTGCGCATCATCGCGGAGTATCTCGGCGTGCCGCTCAGCGCAGTGCGCAAGTCCTCGGCCGACGCGCCCATCACGTTCGGCCCGACGAAATCCGGGGAGGTGCAGGCATGATGTACGACGTCATCGTCATCGGCGGCGGCCCCGGCGGGCTCGCGGCCGCCATCTCCGCGCACGAAAACGGTGCGCACGTGCTGCTCATCGAGCGCGAGGCGCGCCTGGGCGGCATGCTCAAACAGTGTATTCACGACGGCTTCGGCCTCGCCCGCTTCGGCGAGCGGCTGGCCGGGCCGGAATATGTCGAGCGCTTCATCGACCGGCTCGAGGATCTGGGCATTGAGGCGCACACACAGACGTTCGTCACGCGCGTGGAGAAAACGCCCGCCGGCTTCGCGGTCGTCACCGTCAGCCGCGACGGCGTCGCGCGCTATGACACCCGCACGCTCGTGCTGGCCACCGGCTGCCGCGAGCGCACGGCAAAACAGGTCTTTATCCACGGCACGCGCCCGGCGGGCGTGTTCACGGCCGGCACCGCGCAGCATTTTACGAACCTGCTCGGCGAGCTGCCGACCCGGCGCTGCGTCATCCTCGGCAGCGGCGACATCGGACTCATCATGGCCCGCCGCCTGACGCTCGAGGGCGCGGAGGTCCTCGGCGTGTACGAGGCCAAGCCCACCCCCTCCGGCCTGACGCGCAACATCCACCAGTGCCTGCATGACTACAGCATCCCACTGCACCTGAGCCACACGGTCACGCGCGTGTTCGGCGCAGACCGGCTCACGGGCGTGGAGGTCGCGGAGGTCGACGAGGCCATGCGCCCCATTCCCGGCACGGAGCAGCGCATCGACTGCGACGCGCTGATCGTGTCCGTCGGCCTCATCCCGGAAAACGAGCTGGCGGAGTCGCTCGGCGTCCCGCTCGACGGGCACACCCGCGGCCCTGTGTGCGATGGGCAGCTCATGACGGAAGTGCCCGGCATCTTCTCGTGCGGCAACGCGCTGCACGTCAACGACCTCGTGGACTATGTGTCCGCCTCCGGCGAGCTGGCGGGCAAGAGCGCGGCGCACTTTGCCGCGCACACGCGCGACGAGATCGCGCTCACGATCTCGGACGATTTCGGCTACCTTGTCCCCCAGCGGCTCGACCGCACGGAGGACAACAGCAGCGTCACGCTGTATTTCCGCAGCGCGGCGGTGCTCGGCCCGTGCCGCGTGGTGCTGACCATCGACGGCAAGGAAACCTGGTCGCGGCGCTACCCCTTCCTGCGCCCGCCCGAGATGCAGCAGCTCACACTGGACTTTGACAAGCTCGGCATCGCCCACGCGCGCGATATCCACTTTACGATCGAGGTGGCAGAGGCATGAAAGAACTCACCTGTATCGGCTGCCCGCGCGGCTGCACCTTGAAAATCGAACGCAACGGCGACGGCTGGTCCGTCACCGGCAACACCTGCCCCCGCGGCCGGGAGTTTGCCATCTCGGAGATGACCGCGCCCAGGCGCACCATCTGCTCGACCGTGCGCACCGCCTTCCCGGACGCGCCGGTGCTGCCGGTGCGCGTGTCGGCCGACATTCCGAAAGGCCGCATCTTCGATGTCATGGACGCGCTCAAAACCGTCACCGTATCAGAGCGTATCGGCCGCGGCGATGTCGTGATCCCGGACGTGCTCGGCCTCGGCGTGGATGTCATCGCCACGAGCAGCCTCCTCAGGCACAGACCCGAATGAATCTTTTGTATAGAGAGCAAAAATAAATCTTAGGAGGGAATCATCTTGAGCAAACCGCTGGTGCTGACGTGCGACATCGGCACGCAGAGCGCACGCGCCCTGCTCGTCGACCCGGACGGCCGGATCGTAGACGTCGTGCAGAGCAAGTATGCCGAGCCCTACTTCTCCAAAGAGCCCGGCTGGGCCGAGCAGAAGCCGAACTTCTACTTCGACCGCCTGTGCGAGTGCTGCCGCGAGCTGTGCGCGCGCAGCAACGCCCTGCTGCCGGACGTGATCGCCATGACGATCACCGTCATCCGCGACACGGTCGTGTGTCTGGACGCGAACAACGAGCCCCTGCGCGACATCATTCTCTGGCTGGACAAGCGCACCGTTGACCCGAACGGTTCCATGCCTGCCAAAAACATGATGCTCTTCAAGGTCGCCGGCATGGAGCCGACGGCGAAGGTGGTCTACGCCGCCTCCGTCGGCAACTGGATCATGCGCCACGAGCCGGAGATCTGGGCCAGGACCGCCAAATACGTCATGCTGCCCACGTACCTGAACTACAAGCTCACGGGCAACCTCATCGACTCGGCCTCGAACCAGATCGGCCACATCCCGTTCGACTACAAAAACCGCCGCTGGATGAAGCCCGGCAGCCTCACGCGCTGCTTCTGCGACGTGCCGAACGAAAAGCTGTGCGACCTCGTGCCCTCCGGCACGGTCATCGGCACGGTCACGGACGAAGTCTGCGCCCTGACCGGCATCCCCGCCGGCCTGCCGCTGATCTCGACCGGCTCGGACAAGGGCTGCGAGACGCTCGGCCTCGCCGTCGTCGATTCCGACAAGGCGTCCATCTCGCTGGGCACGACGGCCACCATCCAGTTCAGCACGACCGAGTACGTCGAGCCGCAGCAGTTTCTGCCCGCCTACCCCGGCGTGCTCAACGACCACTACAATCCCGAGATCGAAATCTACCGCGGTCTGTGGCTGCTGTCGTGGTTCGTGAAGGAATTCGGCACGGCCGACGCCATCGATGCCAAGGAAAAAGGCATGGCGCCCGAGGCCCTGCTCGACGAGCGCATCCGCGACCTGCCCGCCGGCAGCGACGGTCTGCTCCTGCAGCCGTACTGGACGGCCGGCATCCTGCACCCGGACTCGCTCGGCGCGGTCATCGGCTTTTCCGACTACCACACGCGCTACCACTTCTACCGCGCCATCATCGAGGGACTGTGCCTGGAGCTGTACATGGCGCTGCGCATCATGGAGGACCGCTCGGGTCTGACCATTCACGAGATCCGCATCGGCGGCGGCGGCGCAAAGAGCGACGTGGTCTGCCAGATCGCGGCGGACGTGTTCGGCCTGCCGGTCGTGCGCTCGCAGACGCACGAGGCGTGCTCCATCGGTTCGTCCATGGTCGCGTTCGTGGCCAAGGGCGTGTTCGCCGATTTCGACGCCGCGGCCAAAGCCATGGTCCACGTCAAGGATACGTTCCAGCCCAATGAGCGCAATCACGAAGTATATAACGACATTTACGAGCAGGCCTACCGCAAGATCTACCCGCGCCTGCGCCCGATCTATCAGAAACTCATCCAAGTCAAGAGGAGGATTGCACAATGAGCAACAAACCGTACAAAGGATTCGAGCCGAAATGGCTGCTCACCCCCGCGCCGGCGGACAGCTACCGCTCCATTTTCCGCTGGGGCGACCCGAACTTCTTCAAATATCCGAAAGAGTCTCTGTACACGCTCATGAAAGAGACGTTCAAAATGACGGACGACGATTTCAAGGAGTATTCCGATGACATCGGCTTTGACCCCGTCGACCTCTCCGACCACCCGGTGCAGCTCGCGCCGGAGCACATCGAGGCACTTAAGAAGATCGTCGGCGAGCGCAATGTCTCCACCACGGACTATGACCGCCTGAGCGTGGCCTACGGCTTCACGGCCTACGATATCCTGCGTCTGCGCCACAAGCGCGTTGACAGCGTACCCGACGTTGTGCTTTACCCCGAGACGACCGGGCAGGTCGAGCAGATCGTGGCCTACTCCACCGAGCACCACATCCCGCTGTACGTCTATGGCGGCGGCAGCAGCGTCACCCGCGGCGTCGAGCCGGTCAAGGGCGGCATCTCGCTGGATATGCGCCGCAACTTCAACAAAGTCATCAGCTTCAACGAGATCGACCAGACCATCACCGTGCAGGCCGGCATGTCCGGCCCGGATCTGGAAAAGACGCTCCAGAGCGCGCCGGAGCTCTTCGGCGCCAAGCGGCAGTACACCTGCGGCCACTTCCCGCAGTCGTTCGAGTATTCGAGCGTCGGCGGCTGGACGGTCACGCGCGGCGCGGGCCAGAACAGCACGTATTACGGCACGATCGCCGACATCGTCCTCAGCCAGAAGTACGCCACGCCCATCGGCACGATCCAGACCAGCCACTACTCCCGCGAGGCCACCGGCCCGAACCTGAACCAGATCATGATGGGCTCCGAAGGCACGTTCGGCGTGCTGACGGAGGTCACGCTGCGCATCTTCCGCTGGATGCCGCAAAACCGCAAGCGCTTCTCCTACATCTTCAAGACGTGGGACGAGGCCATGAAGGCCGCCCGCGAGATGATGCAGTGCGAATGCGGCTACTCGTCCGTGTTCCGTCTGTCCGACCCGGAGGAGACCAACCTCATGCTCAAGCTCTATAACGTCGATGAGACGCCGCTGCAGCCGCTGCTCGACAAGTTCGGCTACAAGGACATGGAGCGCTGCCTCTTCCTCGGCTTTACCGACGGCGAGAAGGGCTACAGCCGCAACGTCGCGCGCAACATCGCCAAGATCGCGCTCCGTCACGGCGGCATGCCGCTGACCGGCTACGTCACCCGAAGCTGGGAGAAGGGCCGCTTCAACGACCCCTACCTGCGCGACACGCTCATGGACTTCGGCATCACGACCGACACGCTCGAGTGCACGGTCAACTGGTCGAACATGGAGCAGGTGCACGCCGACGTGCGCAAGATCTGCCACGCGCTGCCGAACACCGTCGTCACGACGCACATGTCGCACTGCTATCCGCAGGGCGCGAACCTGTACTTCATCTTCCTCACCCGCATGCAGGATGAGGACGCCTTCAAAGCCTACCACACCACGATCCTCGACGCGATCCAGCGCTCCGGCGCGGCCGTGAGCCACCACCACGGCATCGGCAAGATGTTCGCGCCCTGGCTCGAGGGCTACATCGGCGAGAAGGAGTACGGCGTGTTCCGCGTGCTCAAGGACTACTTTGACCCCGACTACAACATGAATCCGGGCGGCACGATCGGCCTGGACCTCAAGCCGGAGGAAAAGAAGTTCCTGCGCGAGTACACCGACTATCTCGAGCAGCCGAAATTCGACTGAGTTTTTGTCATCACCCGGCAGCGGTTTGGATGCCCGCCGCCGGATCACCGGCCAAGTGCCAATGCTGCTGCGTAGATCGTTTGTGCAGCAGGGGGGAGAATCGGGGCGGCCCGCCGCCCCAAGGGATGGAGCAGCCCGGCAGATACCTGCCGGGCTGCTTTTTCGCGGCGGCACGCAAAAACCGCCGCTCATGTTGAGCGGCGGCGACGCACAAATTATGCGCGCAGCAGACTGCACCCCCCCTTGTCAAAAAGTAATACTTTTTGACAGTCTCAAAAAACCGCCGCCCCGGCCAGGGCGGCGGTTTTCTGGTCTTCAGTTGGTATGCGGCTGCAGCGCACGGCGCGTGACGCGCAGCAGCGTCGGCAGCAGCAGCGCGAGCACGATACCTTTGCCCGCGCAGATGGCCAGCCGCAGCGGCAGCGTGCCGAACACGAACACCGGCGAATAGTACCCGTAGATGAGGCTGTCGAGATACAGCGACCCGGTATTGAGCACCGTGATGCCCAGCTCACCGAGCACGGCCAGCAGCGCGAGCTGCCGCGGCGTGCAATCGTAACCGTGCCGCGCCGACACCGCGCCCACGCACAGCCCCAGCAGCACATACGGCGCGATCCAGAGCGCAGTCGTGGCACTCACGCCGAAGCGCAGCAGCTGGTACAGCAGCGTACCCACCCCGCCGATGGCCAGCCCGTCGACCGGGCCGAGCAGCAGCGCACCGAGAAACACCGGCAGCGCCTCGACGGTGATCTTCAGGTTGCCGGTGCTGATCGACACCAGCCCCAGCACCGTGACCATGGCGGCAAACATTGCGTCCGCCGCGAGGCGGCGGGCGGTCCATTTCGTATGCATTTGCAAGACTCCTTTCGTGACAGTTGCCACGGCGGGGGTCTTCCCTTGGTGGCAGCGGAAGCGGCAACAGCACCGCGGGGCGCGCGACCCCTTCGTCGCCGGACAACTTCCCATCCCGGCGCACTTGACGCGCTGTTCCTACTCTGTCCAATGCATTGCTCAGATTTCCGTGTGCATCATAGCACACGCGGCCCGGCTTTGCAAGCCGCAAAAAAGGACGCCCGGGTGGGCGTCCTTTTCTGCCTTATGTCTTACTTTTTCGCGCGTGTCAGACGGCGCGTGAGCTCTTCGACCAGCCCGTCCACCAGCTCCTGATGGTCGGCCAGGTTCAGCTCGGCCTCGCGCACGATCGTGTAGCCGAACACGTCGTCGTCCATGATCTTGGCATACGACAGCAGCTCCGCCTGCATACAGCGGATGGCCGCCATGCTCAGATGCACGGCCGCGAGCGCGCTGCACGCGGTCAGGTCGTCGCCCTTGTCCACGACCTCCTTCATGAGCTCGATGCAGCGGCACATGATGTACACGATCTCGTTCGGAATGTCGCTCGCAACGCGCAGCGCGCTGTCGAGATCGGTGCGCGTGACGTTCTCCTCGACTCTGCGCCGGTCAAGCGGCTCGCGCGCGCGCAGCTCCTCGTCGATCTGAAAGACCATGTAGTCGGTCATCTGGCGCAGCTCCTCGGCCGTTTTCTGCAGCGACGCATCGTCCGAGCGCAGCGCGCGCACGGCCAGCGACCCCATCGCCGCCGCCAGCGCCGACACGACCGCGCCGACACTGCCCGCCTGCGGCAGGCCGTCCGGGTCCGCCACCGCAGCCACATAGTCCTTGACCGGCATGGCGCCGAAGGTCTGCTTCGGCTTGTGCTCCCCAACGGAGACCACGTGGTCGCCGTCCGCCGTGTGGATCAGGATCTTTTTCTTCTCTTCCGCCATAAGTGCCTCCATTCCCCGCGCGCATAGCCGCGCGCAGATATACACACATTATTATAATAGGAATATAGCACGACAGACGGCACATTGTCAAGATTGCGACGGCCGTTCGTTTGTGGAAAAGGCCATATTCTGCACAAAAATCGTCCGGTTTTTTCGTCAAATTTCGTCACACGCAAGTGCAATTCCAGCATTTATCTTTGCACCGCTTTCTGATATAGTGAGAGGTAAGCGCAAAAATATCACAGAGGGAGCGTGAAGCGTTTTGGGGATCAACAATGTGATCTCTCTGCTTGGCGGCGTGGCCCTGTTCCTGTTCGGCATGACGCTCATGGGCGACGGGCTGAAGAAAGTGGCCGGCAACAAGCTCGAGATCATACTCTATAAACTCACGAGCACCCCGCTCAAGGGCGTCCTGCTCGGCACGGGCGTCACCGCCGTGATCCAGTCGTCCTCGGCCACGTCCGTCATGGTCGTCGGCTTCGTCAACTCCGGCATGATGCAGGTGCGCCAGGCCATCGGCATCGTGCTCGGCTCCATTCTCGGCACGAGCATCACGGGCTGGATCCTCTGCCTGTCGAACATCAGCGGCTCCGGCTGGGTGTCGCTGCTGAGCACCGCGACGCTCACGGGCGTCGTCGCCGTGGTCGGCATCGTGCTGCGCATGTTCTGCAAGGACCTGACCAAACACCACATCGGCGACATTCTGCTCGGCTTCGCCGTGCTCATGTACGGCATGTCCTCCATGAGCGGCGCCGTGGCCCCGCTCAAGGACAGCGCCGCGTTCATCCAGCTGCTGACCCGCTTTTCCAACCCGCTGCTCGGCGTGCTCGTCGGCACGGTGTTCACCTGCATCCTGCAGAGCGCGTCGGCCGCCGTCGGCATTCTGCAGGCGCTGGCCATCACGGGCACGATCACGTTCTCCGTGGCCTTCCCCATCACGCTCGGCATCGCCATCGGCGCGGCCGTGCCGGTGCTGCTGTCCTCCCTCGGCGCGAGCGTCAAGGGCAAGCGCACCGCCTATGTCTACCTGCTCATCGACGTCATCGGCGCGGTCGTCTGGGGCGTCGTGTTCTACGCGGTCAACGCAGCCGTGCACTTCCCGTTTATGGACACGACCATGACCACCGTGAGCATCGCCCTGCTCAACACGATCTTCCGCTTTGCGACCGTGCTGCTGCTCACGCCGATGATCCCCCTGCTGGAAAAGCTCGTCTCGTTCCTGTTCCCGGACAAAGCGTCCACCGGCGCGCTCGCCGACATCGACCGGCTCGAGGAGCGCTTTCTCGCGCACCCGGCGCTGGCCATCGAGCAGAGCCGCCTGGCCATCGACTCCATGGCCCGTCAAGCGCAGGACAACATCCTGTCCGCGTTCTCCCTGCTCGACAAGTTCAGTGACGAGCAGTTCGCCGCCCTGCAGGAAAACGAGGAAGCCATCGACCACTACGAGGACAAGCTCGGCACCTACCTCATCAAGATCACGAGCAAGGAGCTCACGCCGCGCCAGACGGCCGACGTGTCGAAGTACCTGCACACGATCAGCGACCTCGAGCGCATCAGCGACCACTCGCTCAACATCGGCGAGACGGCGCAGGAGCTCTACACGAAGAAGATCGTCTTTTCGCCCACCGGCGCGCGCGAGCTCAAGGTCATGCTCGCGGCCGTGACGCGCATCCTCGAGATTACGATCAACGCTTTCCTCGACAACGACGTCGCCGCGGCCTACCGCGTCGAGCCGCTCGAGGAGCTCATCGACAACCTCTGCGACGAGATGAAGCTGCACCACATCGACCGCCTGCAGACCGGCGAGTGCACGCTCAACCACGGCTTCGCGTTCAACGACCTGCTCACCAACTGCGAGCGCGTGTCCGACCACTGCTCGAACATCGCCGTCGCCATGATCGAGCTCGAGTCCGACTCGTTCGACACCCACGAATATATCAACAGCGTCATGGCCATGCACTCGCACAGCTTTGACGAATACTACTCCGAATATAGCAAAGAATTCCAGATTTAATGCATATATCCGCCGCCTATCCATTTGTAAAAATGGCCGGGCGGCGGTTTTTTGCCCCCGTCGTCCGGCAAATGTCCCAATTTCGCGTGGTCAGGTATGTACATGCTGCACAAGGCATTTTTTCCTCGCTGGGCGTGTTTTTTCAAATTCCACAAATCGCAGTGGATTTTTCATGAATGTCTTGCATATTTATTCGCGTGGTAGTATATTGACCTTATATAAATGGATTTTTATCCGCTTGTGAGGGACGAGATATGCATAACGAAAAAACGACCATTTTCATCGACGGCAGCTCCGGCACGGCCGGCCTGCGCATTTACGACCGGCTGGCCCAGCGCGAAGATATTGACCTGCTGACCCTGCCGCCCGAGCTGCACCACGACATTAAAGCCCAGCGCGAGCTCATCAACCGCGCGGACATCGCGTTTTTGTGCCTGCCGGACGCGGCGGCGATCACGGCGGCAGATCTGGTCGAGAACCCGGACACGGTCGTGCTCGACACCTCGACCGCGCACCGCACGGCCCCCGGCTGGACGTACGGCTTCCCGGAGCTGTCGCCCGAGCGCGAGGCCGCGATCCGTACCGCCAAGCGCATCGCCGTGCCCGGCTGCCACGCCAGCGGCTTCATCGTGCTGGTCTACCCGCTCGTCGAGGCGGGCATCCTGCCGCCGGACGCCCTGCTGACGTGCTACTCGCTCACGGGCTACAGCGGCGGCGGCAAGAAGATGATCGCCGAGTATGAGGCGGATACCCTCGACCCCCTGTACGTTGCCCCCCGGCAGTACGGTCTTGCGCAGCAGCACAAGCACCTGCGCGAGATGTGCGCCATCCCGGGTCTGACGCACGCGCCGGTGTTTGCGCCGATCGTGGCGAATTTCTACAGCGGCATGGAGACGAGTGTCGCGCTCTTCGCCTCCCAGCTCTGCCCCGGCAAGACGGCCGAAGATATCAAGGCCGCCTACGCCGCGAAATATACCGGCCCTGTCGTGACCTACCGCGACCCCGCGTGTGAAGACGGCTTCCTGTCCGCCGCCGCCATGTCCGGCAAGGACAGCATGGTCGTGTCCGTCTCCGGCAATGACGAGCGCATCCTGCTCACGTCCGTGTTCGACAATCTCGGCAAGGGCGCGTCCGGCGCCGCGCTTGAGTGCCTGAACCTCGTCATGGGCAGGGAAAAGGGCTTCGGCCTCGATCTGTAAGGAGGAACGAACGATGAAGCAAGTCACCGGCGGCGTGTGCGCCGCACAGGGTTTTTCCGCCGCAGGCATCCACTGCGGCATCCGCAGAAATCAGTCCAAGCGCGACCTCGCGCTCATCTACAGCGCCGTCCCGGCCAGCGCCGCGGCGGTCTATACATCGAACCTCGTCAAGGGCGCGCCCCTGACCGTGACGAAGGCGCACCTGGCTGACGGCAAGGCCCAGGCCGTGATCTGCAACAGCGGCAACGCCAACACCTGCAACGCTGACGGCGTCGCCGTCGCCGAGGAGATGAGCGCGCTCACGGCGGCGCAGCTGCACATCGCGCCGCAGGACGTCATCGTCGCGTCCACGGGCGTGATCGGCCAGCCGCTCGATCTCACGCCCATCCGCTCCGGCCTGCCGCAGCTCGCCGCCGCGCTCGGCGACCACTCCGATCAGGCGGCTGAGGGCATCATGACCACCGACACGCACCCGAAGGAGATCGCCGTGCAGTTCACCGCCGGCGGCAGGACCTGCACGATCGGCGGCATCGCCAAGGGCTCCGGCATGATCCACCCGAACCTTGCGACCATGCTCGTCTTCCTCACGACGGACTGCGCCGTCAGCCCCGCCATGCTGCAGGCCGCGCTCTCCGGCGACGTGCAGGACACGTTCAACATGGTCAGCATCGACGGCGACACGTCCACGAACGACATGGTCGCCGTGCTGGCAAACGGCCTCGCCGGCAATGCCGAGATCACCGCGCCCGGCGCGGACTTCACGGCGTTTTGCAGCGCGCTCAACAGCGTGACCGTCTGGCTCTGCCGCCAGATCGCGGGCGATGGCGAGGGCGCGACGCGCCTGCTCGAGTGCTGCGTCACCGGTGCTGCTGACCACGGCACCGCGAAAACCGTGGCCAAGAGCATCATCTGCTCGTCGCTCGTCAAGGCCGCCATGTTCGGCGCGGACGCCAACTGGGGCCGCGTGCTGTGCGCCATCGGCTACAGCGGCGCTCCTGTAAACGTGCACAAGGTGGACGTCGCCTTCCGCTCGGCGGCCGGCACGGTGCGCGTGTGCGTCGATGGCGCGGGCATCCCGTTTTCCGAGGAGGAAGCCAAAAAGGTCCTGCTCGAAAAGGAGATTGAGATCCTCGTCGACCTCAAGTCCGGCGACGAGGGCGCGACCGCCTGGGGCTGCGACCTGACGTATGACTATGTGAAGATCAACGGCGACTACCGCACCTGAACCGGGAGGAACACCATCATGGACATTACGAATCCGCAGCGCGCGAAGGTACTCGTCCACGCGCTGCCCTACATACAGGAATACAGCGGCAAGATCGTCGTCATCAAATACGGCGGCAACGCCATGATCAGCGCCAAGCTCAAAGACTCCGTCATGCGCGACATCGTGCTGCTGTCGCTCATCGGGGTGAAGGTCGTGCTCGTGCACGGCGGCGGGCCCGAGATCACGGAAACGCTCGAAAAACTCGGCAAGCAGACGCAGTTTGTCGACGGCCTGCGCGTCACGGACGCGGAGACGGCCGACGTCGTGCAGATGGTCCTCGCCGGGAAGATCAACAAGACGCTCGTCAACCTCATCGGCCACAAGGGCGGCCGGGCGATCGGCCTGTCCGGCATCGACGGGCAGATGATCCAGGCGCGCGTGCGCGATGAGCGCCTCGGCTACGTGGGCGAGATCACGAAGGTCGACGTGCGCCCCATCCTCGATGTGATCGACAAGGGCTACATCCCCGTCGTGTCCACCGTCGGGTGCGACACGCAGGGCCACGTCTACAACATCAACGCCGACACGGCGGCCGCGCGCATCGCGGGCGAGCTGGGGGCCGAGAGCCTCATCGCCATGACCGACATCAGCGGCATCCTGCGCGACAAGGACGACCCCTCCACGCTCATCCCCGTCATCCACACGCCGGACGCGCTGCAGCTCATCGAGTCCGGCGTCATCAACGGCGGCATGCTGCCGAAAGTGACCTGCTGCATCGACGCCATCCGCTGGGGCGTGCACCGCGTCTTTATCATCGACGGCCGCGTGCCGCACGCCATCCTGATCGAAATGCTGACAAACGAAGGCATCGGCACCATGTTCGTTGCCGGGCAAGGAGGAAAAACAGATGAACATTCCGCAACTTGACAGTACCTATATCGCCAACACTTACGCCCGCTTCCCCGTGACGATCGCGCGCGGCAAGGGCTCGCTCGTCTGGGACGCGGACGACAAGGTCTATATCGACATGGCGACGGGCATCGCCGTCAACAGTTTCGGCATCGCCGACCCCGCGTGGATCCGCGCCGTGACCGAGCAGCTGTGCACCGTGCAGCACGCCTCGAACCTGTACTACACCGCGCCCGACGCGCAGCTGGCGCAGCTGCTGTGCGAGAAGACCGGCATGAAGAAGGTCTTCTTCTCCAACTCCGGCGCGGAGGCCAACGAGTGCGCCATCAAGGCCGCGCGCAAGTACGCCGCCGACCACAAAGGCCCGGAGTACCACACCATCATCACGCTCAAAAACAGCTTCCACGGCCGCACGATCACAACGCTCGCCGCGACCGGGCAGGACGTGTTCCACCACGACTTTCTGCCGCTGACGGAGGGCTTTGCCTACGCCGAGGCGAATAACCTCGACGATCTCAAGGCGCAGGTCGCCGCGCACAAGTGCGCCGCCATCATGATGGAGGTCGTGCAGGGCGAGGGCGGCGTCATCCCGCTGACGCAGGAATTTGTCAAAGGTGCTGCCCAGCTCACCGCCGAGCAGGACCTGTTGCTCATCTGCGACGAGGTGCAGATCGGCAACGGCCGCAGCGGCAAGCTCTACGGCTACATGCACTACGGCATCACGCCGGACATCGTCTCCACGGCCAAGGGCCTCGGCGGCGGCCTGCCGCTGGGCGCGACGTTGCTCGGCGAGAAGGTGCAGGACGTGCTCACCCCCGGCAGCCACGGCTCTACCTTCGGCGGCAACCCCGTCTGCTGCGCCGGCGCGCTGAGCATTCTGCACCGGCTCGACGGCCCGCTGCTGCAGTCCGTGCAGGAAAAGTCCGACTTCATCGTCAAGGCTCTCACCGGCGCCAAGGGCGTCAGGAGCGTCACGGGCCTGGGCCTGATGCTCGGTGTGGAGACCGAGTGCCCGGTCAAAGACGTCATCAGTGAATGCATGGCGCGCGGCGTGCTCGTCATCTCGGCAAAGAACAAGGTGCGCCTGCTGCCGGCGCTCAACATCCCCATGGCGCAGCTCGAGCAGGCGGTCAGCGTGCTCAAAGACGTCTGCGCCGGAGAATAAGGAGGAACACCGTCATGAATCTCAAAGGCAACGATTTTCTCAAGCTGCTCGACTACACCCCCGAGCAGATCGACTATCTGCTCCGGCTCGCCGCCCAGCTCAAGGCAGAGAAAAAGGCCGGCATCCCGCACCGCCTGTGCGAGGGCAAAAACGTCGCGCTCATCTTTGAAAAGACGAGCACGCGCACGCGCAGCAGCTTCGAGGTCGCGGCGCACGATCTGGGCATGGGCAGCACGTATCTCGACTCCACCGGCTCGCAGATCGGCAAGAAGGAGAGCATCGCCGACACGGCGCGCGTGCTCTCGGGCATGTTCGACGGCATCGAGTACCGCGGCTTCGGCCAGTGCATCGTCGAGGAGCTGGCGCAGTACGCCTCCGTCCCGGTCTGGAACGGTCTGACGGACGAGTTCCACCCGACGCAGATCCTCGCGGACTTTCTGACCATCCGGGAGCACTTCGGCTCGCTGGAGAACATCCACCTCGTCTACATGGGCGATGCGCGCTTCAACATGGGCAACTCCCTCATGGTCGGCTGCGCGAAGATGGGCATGCACTTCACGGCCTGCGCGCCCGAGGGCTACTTCCCCGATGCGCAGCTCGTCGCCGAGTGTCAGGCCATCGCGGCGCAGACGGGCGCGACGCTCGACTTCATCTCCGACCCCGCCGCGGCCGTGCAGGGCGCGAACGTGATCTATACCGACATCTGGGTCTCCATGGGCGAACCCGAGAGCGTCTGGGCCGAGCGCATTGCCGCGCTCGCACCGTATCAGGTCAACGCGGCGCTTATGGCCAAGGCCGACCCCAACGCCATCTTCATGCACTGCCTGCCGGCGTATCACGACAAAAAGACCGCCATCGGCAACGAGATGTGCACGCGCTTCGGCCGCGAGGCGATGGAGGTCACGGACGATGTGTTTGAAAGCGCGCAGTCGGTCGTGTTCCAGGAGGCCGAAAACCGCATGCACACCATCAAGGCCGTCATGGCGGCGACGCTTGCGGAGATCGAGCTATGAAGCGCTATCTCGTACTCGAAAACGGCGAGGTCTTTGCGGGCCTCGCTTTCGGCGCACCGTGCGACACGGTTGGCGAACTGGTGTTCACCACCGGCATGAACGGCTACATCGAGACGCTCACCGACCCGAGCTACTGCGGCCAGATCGTGCTGCAGACGTTCCCGCTCATCGGCAACTACGGCATCATCCCGGCCGATTTTGAGGGCAAGTGCTGCGTGCGCGGCTATGTCGTGCGCGAGCAGTGCCAAACGCCGTCGAACTTCCGGTGCGAGGAACCGCTCGACGCATTTTTGAAAGCCAACAACATCCCCGGCATCGCCGGCATCGACACCCGCGCCGTCACGCGCATCCTGCGCGAGGCCGGCACGATGAACGCTGCCATCTGCGACACAGTGCCGGACGATCTCGCGCCCCTGCGCGCCTACTGCATCACGGACCCCGTGCCGCAGGTGACGACGCCGGAGCCCTACACCCTCCAGCCGGAGGGGAGCGTGCTGCACCGCGTGGCGCTCATCGACTACGGCGCCAAGCGCAACATCGCGCGCGAGCTCTGCCGCCGCGGCTGCGCCGTGACGGTGCTGCCCTGCTCTGCCAAAGCGAAGGATATCCTCGCCGCCGGGTATGACGGCGTCATGCTCTCCAACGGCCCCGGCGACCCGACGGACAACGTCGACCAGATCGCGGAGATCGCCAAGCTCTTCGGCCGCATCCCGATGTTCGGCATCTGCCTCGGCCACCAGCTCATGGCGCTGGCGCAGGGCGGCAGCACCGTGAAGCTCAAATACGGCCACCGCGGCGTGAACCAGCCGGCGCGCGACGTGTGCGGCACGCGCACGTTCCTCACCAGCCAGAACCACGGCTACGCCGTCGTGCCCGAGAGCGTGAAGACCGGCGTCATCCGCTACATCAACGCCAACGACGGCACGTGCGAGGGCGTGGACTACCCCGACCTGCGGGCCTTTTCCGTGCAGTTTCACCCCGAGGCGTGCTCGGGCCCGCACGACACGGCCTTTCTCTTCGACCGATTCTGTGACCTGATGGGAGGTGCGCACCATGCCGATTGATTCCAGCATCCGCAAAGTCATGGTCATCGGCTCCGGCCCGATCGTGATCGGTCAGGCGGCGGAGTTTGACTATGCCGGCGCGCAGGCGTGCCGCGTGCTGCACGACGCGGGCGTGAACGTCGTGCTCGTCAACTCCAACCCCGCGACGATCATGACCGACAAGGCCCTCGCGGATGAGATTTATCTTGAGCCGCTCACGCTGACCTCCGTCAAGCGCATCATTGAAAAGGAGCAGCCAGACAGTCTTCTCGCCGGTCTCGGCGGCCAGACGGGCCTGACGCTGGCGATGGAGCTCGACAAGGAGGGCTTTTTGCAGCAGCACAACGTCCGCCTCATCGGCACGAACGCCAAAGCCATCGACAAGGCCGAGGACCGCGAGCTCTTCAAGGAGACCATGGCCGCCATCGGCGAGCCGACCATCCCATCCGGCATCGCCAACACCGTGGCGGAGGCGCTCACCGTAGCAGACCGCATCGGCTACCCCGTCATCATCCGCCCGGCGTTCACGCTCGGCGGCGCGGGCGGCGGCGTGGCCTACAGCCCGGAGGAACTCACCGTCGCTGCGCAGACCGGCCTCGATGCGTCCCCGATCACGCAGATCCTTGTCGAGCGCTACATCTACGGCTGGAAAGAGATCGAGTTTGAGACCATGCGCGACGGCGTGGGCAACGTCATCGCCGTGTGCAGCATGGAAAACTTCGACCCCGTCGGCGTGCACACCGGCGACAGCATCGTCGTCGCCCCGGCGCTGACGCTCTCGGACAAGGAGTTTCAGATGCTGCGCAGCGCGGCGCTGAACATCATCTCCGCGCTCGATATCGTCGGCGGCTGCAACTGCCAGTTCGCGCTCAACCCCGACAGCTTTGAGTACGCCGTCATCGAGGTCAACCCCCGCGTGTCGCGCTCGTCGGCGCTCGCGTCGAAGGCGACCGGCTACCCGATCGCCAAGATCACAACGAAGATCGCCCTCGGCTACACGCTCGATGAAATTCAAAACGACATCACCGGCAAGACCTGCGCCTGCTTCGAGCCCGCGCTGGACTACGTCGTCGTGAAGTTCCCCAAGTGGCCGTTTGACAAGTTCGTCGGCGCGTCCCGCCGCCTCGGCACGCAGATGAAGGCCACCGGCGAGGTCATGGCCATCGGCACGAACTTTGAAAGCGCGCTGCTCAAGGCCGTGCGCGGCGCCGAGATCCATCTCGACACGCTGCACGCCAAACCGCTGTCTGACCGCCCGGTGCGCGACCGGCTCGCCGACTGCGACGATCACCGCCTGTTCACCGTCTTTGAGGCGCTGTGCAGCGGCGTGTCCATCGACGAGATCCACGACATCACCCGCATCGACCGCTGGTTTTTGTCCCGGCTGCAAAACCTCGTGGACTACGAGGCGAGCATTCAAAACGGCCTGACGCCGGAGCTTTATCAGCGCGGCAAGTACCTCGGCTATCCGGACGCGGCGCTGCGCCGCCTGTCCGGCAGCGAGACGCTGCCCCCCTTCCGCGCGGGCTACAAGATGGTCGACACCTGCGCCGCCGAATTTGACGCGCAGACGCCGTATTTCTACGCCAGCGCGGACGCGCGCTGCGAGGCGCGCACCTTCCCGCGCAGCGGCAAGCCCGTCGTCATGGTGCTCGGCTCCGGGCCGATCCGCATCGGCCAGGGCATCGAGTTTGACTATTCGTCCGTCCACTGCGTGTGGACGCTCAAGGCCATGGGCTATGACGTCGTCATCGTCAACAACAACCCCGAGACCGTCTCCACGGACTACGACACCGCCGACCGGCTGTATTTCGAGCCGCTCACGGCTGAGGACGTGCTGCAGATCATCGACGTGGAGCAGCCCGTCGGCGTCGTAGTCGCCTTCGGCGGCCAGACCGCCATCGCGCTCACGCAGACGCTCGACCGCCACGGCATCCGCATCCTCGGCACCTCGGCCGAGGGCATCGACATCGCCGAGGACCGCGAGCGGTTTGACGAGCTGCTCGAGCGCTTCCACATCTCCCGCCCGAAGGGCATGGGCGTGCAGACGCTGCCCGAGGCCCTGCACGCCGCGCAGACGCTCGGCTACCCCGTGCTGCTGCGCCCGTCGTACGTCATCGGCGGCCAGAACATGAAGATCGTCCACGACGACGCCGAGGTCACGACGTACATGCAGCGCATCCTCGCGCAGGGCATCGACAACCCCGTGCTCGTGGACAAGTACATGATGGGCACGGAGCTGGAGGTGGACGTCATCTCCGACGGCACGGACGTGCTCATTCCCGGCATCATGGAGCACATCGAGCGCGCCGGCGTGCACAGCGGCGACTCCATCGCCGTCTACCCGCCGTACAACCTCAACGACATGATGACGGACAAGATCGTCGACAGCTCGCGCAAGCTCGCCCTCGCGCTCGGCACGAAGGGGCTTGTGAACATCCAGTACCTCATCTGGGAAAACGAGCTCTACGTCATCGAGGTCAACCCCCGCGCCTCGCGCACCGTGCCGTACATCAGCAAGGTCACGGGCGTGCCGATGGTAGACGTGGCATCGCGCGTCATGCTCGGCGCGCCGCTGGCTGGCCTCGGCTACGGCACCGGCCTGCACCCCATCCCGCCGTATTACGCGGTCAAGGTGCCGGTGTTCTCGTTTGAAAAGCTCGGCGACGTCAACGCCTACCTCGGCCCGGAGATGAAGTCCACGGGCGAGGTGCTCGGCCTCGGCAAGACGATGCAGGAGGCGCTGTTCAAGGGCCTGACCTCGGCCGGCATGGTCGTCGGCCAGCACCCGGACGGCCGCCACGGCGTGTTCGTGAGCGTGGACACGCACGACCTCGGCGAGATCGTGTCGCTGGCCAAGAAGCTCGACGACCTGCACTTCGCCCTCTACGCGACCGAGGAGACCGCCGCCGCCATCGCGCGCCTCGGCATCGACGTCGTGACCGTGGACGGCATCCGCGAGAGCGACCACGCCTTCGCCCTGCTCGAGAGCGGCTGCATCGACTACATCGTCTACACCGGCGCGCTCAAGGACGCGACCATGGACGATTACATCGCCCTGCACCGCCGCGCGCTGCAGCTCGGCATCCCGTGCTTCACCTCGCTCGACACGGCCAACGCCCTGGCGGACATCATCGCCAGCCGCTACAACGAGCGCAACACCGAGCTCGTGGACATCAACCACATGCGCACCGAGCGCCAGAGCCTGAAGTTTGCGAAAATGCAGGCCACCGGCGACGACTATATCTACGTCGAGAACTTTGACGGACACATCACCTGCCCCGAGTCGCTGTGCATCCCGCTCTGCTCGCGCCACCGCGGCATCGGCGGCTACGGCATCGTGCTCATCGAGCACAGCGACGTGGCCGACGCGAAAATGCGCGTCTTCAACCGCGACGGCAGCGCCGGCGGCATGGGCGGCAACGCCATCCGCTGCGTGGCCAAGTACCTGTACGACAACGGCATCGTGCCGCGCGACGATCTCACGATCGAGGCCGGCGGCACCGTGCACCGGCTGCACTTGTACACGCGCTTCGGCACGGTCGGCCTCGTGACGGTCGACATGGGCAAGCCCGCGTTTGAGCCCGCCAATGTGCCCGTGATGCTCGAGGGCGAGCGCGTGATCGACCGGCCGGTGACGATCGCCGGCGGGGAGTACCGCATCACGTGCCTCTCGATGGGCAACCCCCACTGCGTCGTCTTTGCCGATCGCGTGGATGAGGTGGACGTCGCGCACCTCGGCCCGCAGTTTGAGCACGCGGACATCTTCCCCGCGCGCACGAACACGGAGTTCATCCGCGTCGTCAACCGCACGACGATCAAGATGCGCGTCTGGGAGCGCGGCAACGGCGAGACCCGCGCCTGCGGCACCGGCGCGTGCGCGGCCGTGGTGGCCGCCACGGAAAACGGCCTGTGCCCGAAGGGCGAACCCATCACCGTCAAGGTCAGCGGCGGCGACCTGATCGTCACCTACGACGACGACGGCGTGCGCCTGACCGGCAACGCCGAGCTCGCCTTCACCGGCGTGACCACGTACTGAGACTCCAAAAAGCAAAAAATCACCCGCATCCAGACCGGATGCGGGTGATTTTTTCTGCCGTGCCGCTCAGCCGCGCATGGCGGCGGCGAAGGCGTCGATGCGCGCGATGTCGAGCTTCGGCTCGGCATACTGCGCGCGGTACTGCGGCGATGTCATCAGCGCGCCGAAGAGCTGCTTGTAGGCATAGCTCATCTTCTCGTACTGCATCTTGCCGCCAAGGATGTCCTTCGCGGCCGCGTGCGCAAGCAGCTCCGGCGAGAAGAAGTGCTCCAGATACCCCTCCGTGCCGGGCGTGGTGTAGCAGCACAGGTACACCCCGAGGCGCTTGCCCATGAGCGTCTTTTCGTTCCGGCGCAGGAAATGCCGGATGTGCTTATCGAGCTTGAACATGTACACGCAGCTGCCGATGATGACCGTGTCGTACCCGTCGAGCGTGATGCCGCGCTCGCGGATGTTGCGCACCGTCACGTCGCCGCCGACGGCGCTTTTGAGCATATAGGCGATCTCCTCCGTCGCGCCGTAGCGCGAGGCGAACAGGATCAGCGTTTTCATGCAGTGACCTCCTTTGTCCGCCCTGCCGGGCGGCCCCTTCTTTATGTAAGAGTATAGGAAGCCGCCGCGCCGCTGTCAAGCGCTGCGCGCGATTTTTTTACCCGACCGGCACGGGATCGCCCTGTTTCGGCGCCGGCTCTCTGCGCCGCGCCTTGGGGATGTTGATCGTCAGGATGAGCGCTTCGTCCGTCTCCTGCCGGTGCATGCCGGCGTCGATGCCGCCCTGCTTCATGAGGTCGAGGCTGTGCGAGATCGTGTTGAGAAACACGCGCACGTCCTTGAGGATGAAGGTCTTCTGCTGCTCGCTCTCGGGCGCGGTCTTGGCCTCGAGCAGGCGCTCGATGTAGGCGTCCGTTGCGGCGACGTTCAGGTCGCGGCTGAGGATATAGGCCAGCGCCTCGCGCTGCTCGGCCGGTGTCTCAAGGCGCAGCAGCGCGCGGCCGTGCCGCTCGGTGAGTCCGGCGTTGCGCATGGCGTTGAGCACATCCTCCGGCAGGCGCAGCAGGCGGAGCTTGTTCGCCACGGCCGACTGCGACTTGCCCAGCCGCCGCGCGCACTCCTCCTGGCTCAGGCCGAAGAGCCGGATGAGCTGCGCGATGCCGCGCGCCTCCTCGAGAAAGTCCAGGTCGTTGCGCTGGAGATTTTCCACCAGCGCGATGAAGCTCGCCTCCTCGAGATCCAGCTCCATGATGATGCACGGCACCTCATGGAGCCCCGCCATGCGCGCGGCGCGCAGGCGGCGCTCCCCGGCCACGAGCTCATACCCGCCCTGCCGCGGCCGCACGGTCAGCGGGCTGAGCACGCCGTACTCGGCGATGCTGCGCGAGAGCTCCTCGAGCTGCGCCGGGGAAAAATTCTGCCGCGGCTGGACCGCGCTCGGCGCGATCGCGTCCACCGCCAGATACACGATGCTGCCGCGGGCCGCGCGGCTGCGATGGTTGGAAAACTGCATAGCACACCCTCCATATCTTGTGTTTTACAACACAAAAATAATCCACATATTGCGCAAAACGCGGCGAAATCGGGCGCGCGCAGAAAAAAAGAGGGCGGACTGAAAACAGTCCGCCAAAAACAGGGTCGTGGGATAAAGATATGAGCCGTGGCTTCCAAACTGCGGAAGTCAATTGGATAAGCTGTAATGGTATTGTAGCGCCGGGCGCGCAAAATGTAAAGAGCGAACGGTGTCGGTCGGGCACTTGTTTTGTCGGCGGCGGAATCTTTTTTCGCGCGCCGGGGCATACTGACCGGGAGTACACAGCAAAGGAGATGGAAGCATATGCAGGTGATCGACCGTATCGCGCTGATCCTTGCGATCATCGGCGGGCTCAACTGGGGCAGCATCGGTCTGTTCCGGTTCGATCTCGTGGCGTGGATCTGCGGCGGGCAGGCCTCCGTGGTCGCCCGCGTGATCTACACGCTCGTGGGTCTGGCCGCGATCTGGTGCATTTCCCTGCTCTTCCGCGGCCGCGACGAAATCGACGGCGACACGGAGGAGGCATAATGCCCCGGCAGCAAAAAAACGGCATGGCCGACGCCATGCTGTTTTTTTCTCCAATGAGAACCGCTTCGCTGGGTCCTCGTTGGAATATGTTTATCCAAGTCTCTGCATCGCCAGCGCGCTGCTGCCCGGGAAGCGGTCGAACGCATCGAGCGGCGGCAGATACGCTTCCAGCACGTGCACCAGCTCGCCGCCGAGCAGGCCGCCGAGCGTGTTGAGCATCAGGTCGTCCACGTCGCACAGGCGGTACGAGCCGCGGAACACGAAAAACAGCCCCGTGAGCTGCCCCAGCTCAATGAATGCCGAAAACGCGAGCGACACGAGCGCGACCTTGCCGAGATCCAGCCCGCAGACATAGCGCAGGTACATACCAAACGGCAGCAGCATCAAAATGTTGCACACGACCTGCAGCACCGTGCGGTCAAAAAGCGCCGGCAGATACGTGCGCGCATCGGAGAGCACGAGCGGCGTCTCGCGCAGGAAATCGGCCACGAACTGAAACGGCACGAGCTGGATCTCATGCCCGCTCAGCCGCGCCGCCTGCGCCGCGTCCGGCAGCGGAAAGAACACGAGCGCCAGCACGCACAGCACGTAAAACAAAAACAGACCGCCGAACACGGTGCGCACCCAGTTGAAGCAGCGCGCACGCACCTGCCGGTCAAAAAACGGCACGGCCACCAGCGCCGCGATGAGCGGAAACGCATAAGCCGCCAGCCGGATACTGCCCAGAAGATTTGTCATGATCCTTGCCTCCCATCGGGGCGCTCCCGCCCCGGTTTCTGGCATCAGTATAGCCCCGGACGGCATCACATCGCCATCGTTTTGGCTTACAGTTGGCTTACATCTTCGTAAGGCAGGGCGCAGGGCGCAAAAAACCGGGCGCGTCCATTCAGACGCGCCCGGCCGTGCGGACGGATATTTTCCCTCAGGCGACGAGGAAGAACTTCACAAGGAAGATCACCGAGATGACATACGTCAGCACCGAGACCTCCTTGCCCTTGCCCGTGCAGAGCTTGAGCACGGAATAGCTGATGAGACCCAGACCGATGCCGTGGCCGATCGAGCCGGAGATCGGCATGGAGATGAGCATGATGGCCACCGGCAGACTCTGATAGATATCGTCAAAGTCGATCTTCTTGAGACCGCCGAGCATGAGCAGGCCGACGTAGATGAGCGCGGAGCTCGTCGCAGCGGCGGGGATGATGGCGGCGATGGGCGCAAGGAACATGCTCGCAAGGAAGAGCACGCCGGTCGTCAGAGCGGTCAGGCCCGTGCGGCCGCCGGCCTCGACGCCGGAGGCGGACTCGACGAACGTCGTGACGGTGGACGTGCCGGTGCACGCGCCCGCGACGGTGCCGACGGCGTCGGCCAGCAGCGCCTCGCGCATGCGCGGCATGTTGCCGTCCTTGTCGACCATGCCGGCGCGGCTCGCCGTGCCGACGAGCGTGCCGATGGTGTCGAACATGTCAATGATGCAGAACGTGATGACGAGCGTCACGACCGTGAACCAGCCGATCTCGCCGAGGGCGGCAAAGTCGAACTTGAACAGGGTCGTCTCGGCCATGTCGCCGAACGCAGGCACGAACGACGCGCCCTTGAGCGACGCAAACGGGTTCGTGTGCAGGAAGATGGCCTCGCCCGCCCAGTAGATGCCGGACGCGCAGAGCATGCCCAGCAGCACGGAGCCCTTGATCTTCTTGTGCGCGAACAGCACGATCAGGAACAGGCCCACGAACATGGTCACGACCGTGAGCACCATCTGCGGGTAGCCGTCGCCCATGTTGGCCTTGGCAAGGCTGGGCGTGAGCGCGCCGAAGAAATCGCGCATGACGTAAAACGGGCCGCCGTCGCTCGAGTACACACCGGCGTTGGAACCGATGCCGATGTTGAGCAGCATGAGGCCGATGGCCGGCGCGATGCCGAGCCGGATGCCGAGCGGAATGGCCTCGACGATCTTCTCGCGCACCTTGAGCACCGAGAGAATGATGAACACGATGCCCTCGATGAGGATGACGCATAGCGCCGTCTGGAACGACTGCAGGTAGCTCATGCCGGTCAGGGTGACGATGTTGGCCACGACGACGGCAAAGAAGCTGTTGAGACCCATGCCGGGTGCCATGGCAAAGGGCTTGTTGGCCGCGAACGCCATGACGAGCGTGCCGACGGCGGAGGCGATGCAGGTGGCGAGGAACACGCCGTTCCACAGCGGCGTACCCACGGCAAAGTTGGTCAGCAGGTTCGGGTTGAGCGCGATGATGTACGCCATGGTCATGAACGTCGTCAGGCCGGCGACGATCTCGGTGCGTACGGTGGTGTTGTTTTCTTTCAGGTGAAAGAGCTTTTCCATTGGGATCCCCTCTCCATAAAGTTTTTGCCGGAAACGCAAAACGCCGTCAGTATAACGCGATTTGCCCCGCCTGTCAACGACAAAAACCGGACACGGAATGTCCCGTGTCCGGTCCTGCTGTTTTCGCGTGTTTTACGCCTGCGCGGGGCAGTCGCGCTCGTGGCAGGTGAACAAAATGACCTGCCGGTGCTGCGCGATCTCCCGGAAGAGCGCCATGGCGCGCCCGGCGCGCGCATCGTCGAAATTCACGAGCGTGTCATCGAGCACGAGCGGGCACGGATCATCCGCCGGGCACGTCAGCTCACACAGCGCCAGGCGCACGGACAGGTACAGCAGATCCGCCGTCCCGGCCGAGAGATAGGCCGTGTCGCGCGGCGTCGGGTCGTCGATGCTGCGCGCCTTGGCCGACAGGTCGCGCGCGAGCACGAGCTCGTCATAGCGTCCGTCGGTGAGGTAGTCCATGTAGTCCGCCGCCTTCTGCGCCAGCTGCGGGGAAAAGCGGCTCTGCAGCTCCGCGTCCGCACGGCCGAGCGTCTCGATCGCAAGCGCGATGGCCGCATACTGCCGCTCGAGCGCGTCGCGCTGTTCGAGCAGCTGCGCGTGTTCGCTTTTCAGCGCCATCGGGTCGCCGATAGCGAGGGCCGCGCCTGTGAGCTGCGCCTGCTGCGTGCGCAGGCGCGTGCACACGCTCTCGAGCGCGCTCCTGCGCTGATAGAGCGCGGCGGCCTCGCCCGTGCCGCTCTCAAAGTCCAGACTCTGCAGCAGCCGCTCGTGCGTCTCGCACTGGTGCTCGCGCGCATCCTCGAGCGCGGCGGCGGCTTTCTGCTCCGCCTGCATGGCGGCCGCGCACGCGCGGTAGGCAGCCCGGTGCACCTCCGCCTGATAGTAGATGCCGTCCGCGTCCTGCGCGCCGTAGCTGCGCAGGAGCTCCCCGAGCGCGGCGGCGGCCTGCTGCGCGCGCTTCTTGCCGTTATTGGCAGCGACCAGCAGCACGACGGCCAGCACCGCGAGCGCGATGGCCGCATAATACAGCGGCTGCGCCACAAGATAACCCAGCACCGCGCACAGCGCCGAGAGCACGAGCGCCGCGATCCAGAAGTACGGCTTGCCGCCGTGGGCTGCCGTGTCAGCAAGGGCCTCCGCCCGCTGCGCGTCGCGCTCGGCGGTCTCGCCCGCCTCGTCCGGCGTCTGCACGCCGAAATGCGTCTGCTCGAGCGCGGTGCGCCTGGCCGCGGCGTCCCGCCGCGCCTGTTCGAGCGTCTGCTCGAGCGTGCGCAGGTTCGATTTTTCCTCGCCCATGCTGCTCAGCGCCGCGCGGCGCTGCCGCTGCCGGGCGGCGTTCATCTGCTCGGTCACGGTCTGCAGTTCCGCGTCCGTCTGCCGGAGCTCGGCGGCGCAGGCCGCCTGCTCCTGCGCGTTGCGCTCGAGCCGGTGCAGCTGCTCTTCTACCTCCGTGATGCGGCCCTCCAGCTCCGGCAGCGCGCCGTGCCGGCCGCTGCGCCGGCGGCGCAGCCATGCGCGCAGCTGCGCGTCGGCCTCGGTGTAGGAGCTCGCCTCCTCGCCGGAGGTCACGATGGCGGAGATGCGCTTTTCCAGCTCCGGCGTACCCGTCACGACGAGGCCGCCCTGCCCGATGAATGCGCTGCGCGCGAACACCTCGGCCGACACGCCCGTGAGCTGCTCGCCCACGTCCGTCGCCGTCAGCCCCGGCACCGGGATGTCCGTGCCGGTGTACACCGCCGAAAAGCCGCGCAGCGGCGCGCCCGGCGTCTCCGTCCAGCGGCGGATTGTGATGCATTTTCCGCCCTGTTCGAGCTCCAGCTCGCCCGCCATGGGCTTGCCGCTCCAGGGCGCGTATTTCTGCTTGTCGGGCACGAACCCGGCGCGCGCGCGCTGGGACGTGTCGATCCCGTAGAGCATGGCGCGCAGAAACGCGCACCACGTGCTCTTGCCGCTCTCATTCGGCGCGTAGATGATATTCAGACCCGTGTCGAGCCGCAGCTGCTCGCCGTCGAGCGTGCCGAACGTGCCCTGCATATGCCGGATGATCACAGCGTCACCACCTCCTCGTCGTGGTCCAGTGCCGCAAGCCCCCAACGCGCGGCCATGACAATGGTCTCACGCGCGCGGTCAGAGTCCGCGGCGTCGTATTGTTGCTTCAGTTGGGCCAGAAACTGCCCGCGCAGCGTGCCCTCTCCCGCCCGCGCCCAGAGATCCCGGCGCGCGCGCGTCTCATCGCGCAGCTGCAGCGCGAACACCCGCCCCTCGAGCGCCGCGCGCAGCGCGGCGGGGTTCGGCGCGCGGTCGGTCTCGCCCGTGAGCACGATGCGGTAAATATTGCGCGCAGCCCCCTCCGGCAGCGCCGCAAGCGCCGCCTGCACGGGGTCCGTGTCCGTGACGTCCACGCGCAGGATCTCATACCGCCGCCCGGGCACGGGCAGGAATCGCGCCTGCACGTCGCCCGCGGCGACGTCCACGAGCAGCACACCCTTTTCCCCCGTCTCGTCAAAGCCGCGACCCTCCATGCAGCCCGGCCAGGCGTACACCGTGCCCCCGGCGCGCTGCACGCCGCCGAAGCGGTGCACGTGGCCGAAGGCGGCGTAGTCCAGCCCGCTGGCGGCCAGCTCCGCAGCCGACACGGGGTCATACGCCGAGGCGGGATTGCCCACCTCGCCGTGCAGGCAGAGCACGTCAAGCAGCCCCGCCTGCTTCGGCACGGAAAAGCCCCGCAGCAGGCCGGGGCAGCGGCTGTCGGTGAACGCCGCGCCCCAGACGCGCACGCCCAGCTCCGGCAGCGTGACCGCCTCGATGCGCGGCGAGCGGAAGATATGTACGTTTTCCGGGAACGTCAGGCGCGCATACGGTGCGCCCGCGCTGTAATAGTCGTGGTTGCCGGGCGCGAGAAACACCTCCGAAGCGCAGCCGGCAAACGTCTCGGCGAGCGCCTTGGCCGTCTCGGGATAGGGGCTCGCGCTGTCGAGCAGGTCGCCCGCGAGCAGGATGATCTGCGCCCCGTGCGCCTGCGCCAACTCCGGCAGAGCGCGCAGCAGGCTGCGCTGCTCCCGGCGGCGCTGCGCCGCCTGCGCGAGCGTGAGCGCCTCAAACGGCGAGTCGAGATGCAGATCCGCCGCGTGCAGGATGCGCACGCTCATCTCAGGCGCACCAGCTGCACGTCGCGGCAGCGGCCGGTGTCGCTGTCGACCTCGAAGATCGCGCCCTCGAGCTTGGCCGCGCCCATGGCGGCCTCATAGCGCCGCGGCGGGTCGCCGAGGAACTTGCCGATCGACTGCTCCGGCGCGATGCCGAGCACGGCGTTGGCCGGGCCCGTCATGCCGAGGTCGGTCAGGTAGCCGGTACCCTCAGGCAGCACCTCGGCGTCGGACGTCTGCACGTGCGTGTGCGTGCCCCAGACGGCCGTCACGCGCCCGTCGAGGTAAAAGCCCATGGCGCGCTTTTCGCTCGTGGCCTCGGCGTGCATGTCCACGAGGACGATCTTCGCCTGCGTCTGGTCGAGGATGTCGTCCGCGACGAGGAAGGGATTATCCGTGTTCGCGTCGAGCGTGAAGCGCCCCATGAGGTTGATGACGCAGATCGGCCCGCCGCGCACGGAATATTCGCCCCAGCCGCGGCCCGGGCACTGCGGCGCGAAGTTGGCCGGGCGCAGGATGCGCTTTTTCTGCTCGAGATACGGCTGCAGCTCGTAGCGCGTCCACGTGTGGTTGCCGAGTGTGATGACGTCGGCCCCGGCGGCGAAGATCGCGTCGGCCTGCTTCGGCGTCACGCCGACGACGTTGGCGTTTTCGCCGTTGACGACGGTGAAATCAATGTGTTCCTGCTCCTGAAACGCGCGCAGGCGCTCAGTCAGGAACGTCAGGCCGGGCGCGCCCACAACGTCGCCCACGGCCAGAATGCGCAAGATCATAACGGTCCCTCCCATACGATCGGAAGAAAATTTGATAAGACAATAAAAATAGTATACCACCGACGGCGGCGGGGAATCAATCCAGAAACTGGCGCGGCGCAGATTTCATACTCCCGCGCGCCCGCGCACATACTATCCGCGCAGCAGTGCAGCTGCGAAGGGAGGCAGGAACGTGAAAGGAGACAGCAAAATGAACGCAATGCAGTTTGCCAAGGGCATGAGCATCGGCATGGGTGTCGGCATGGCGGTCGGCACGGCGGCGGGCTGGATGATGCACCCGCAGAAAAGGCGCACGAACAACATCGTGGCGGACGCGGTGCGCACGGTCAGCGATGTGACGGACACCATCCGCGATACGATGGGCTGGTAAAAACGCAAAAAAGGAAAACTTTTTTGAAAAAGGGCTTGCAATTCCGGCCGGGCTATGCTACTATACTTAGGCGCGTTAGGAGCGCACTAAGCGCCGTTAGCTCAGCTGGATAGAGCGTCTGGCTACGGACCAGAAGGCCGGGGGTTCGAATCCCTCACGGCGTGCCATGAAAAAGTCTTGTAATCCTTGGGATTGCAAGACTTTTTTGTTTTTTCTTTTGTATCGCTGACAGATTAGCTGCCGCAAAAAAGCGCACAAAAAGCGCACAAATCCGAAAAAAACACACCCAAAAGCAAGATACATCCGCAGGAAAGGATGTTATCTATGGCCACCATTCAGGAAAACAGGAAAAACGGCAAGCTGGTTTCGTACAAATTTACGGCCTGCGTCGGCAGAGATGCCGCCGGTAAGCAGATTCGCTATTACCGCACATGGACGCCGCCACGTGAATACGCTCCGGCGAAGGCCCGAAAATACGCGCAACTGGAAGCAGCCCTATGGGAACAAGCCATCCGTAAGCACGGCATAAACAGTGCACAGATGCCTGACAGCGCAGCCGCTCGCTGCGCAGAAAAGACCGACTTCTGCGCATTTATCACTGACACATGGCTCCCCATTCAGGTATGCAACGGCAGCAAGAAGCCCAAAACCGAGGACTTTTACAAAAGCATGACCAAGCTGATCTGCAAGTACTTTGACGGCTGGTTCCTGCAAGACATAAGACCTATCGACATCCAGAAGTACTTCATCTATCTGCGCACAGAATACACAGGCAAGTCCGGAAAGCCGCTCACGGCTAAAACACTTTCACATCAATACAGCACATTGCATCTGATTTTCGGTTACGCCGAACAGCAGGAGCTCATTTCGAAAAATCCGATGCGCAAAGTGGATGCGCCGAAGAAAGAAAAGCGGCCGGTGGACGCACTCACGCAAGCGCAGGCTCAGCGTTTCTTTCAATGTCTGCATGACTGTCCGCTGGGTTTTCAGTGTATGCTGCACCTGCTGATCACAACTGGCATCCGCCGCGGCGAATGTTTGGGACTGAAGTGGAAGGATATTGACGCCCGCGCCGCCACGCTCAACATTGCACGCAATGTGACC